>X199_Human__coassemble_5859_pt1 | contig 3584 bp, 5 predicted proteins | sample X199_Human__metabat2_high_PE_009 | metagenome-assembled genome bin X199_Human | reverse complement strand
ATAGAGACCTTAGGCTCTATTGTGCCTCTTAAGACTTATCTTAAGACTTAAGAGGATATATAATATTATTTATTCTTTTTATTATTTTTCTTTAATTCATTAAGTATTTCTTCAAGTAATATTTCTTCATTGCTCTTCTTAGGTTCTTCTTTCTTCTCTTCTACTTCTTTCTTTTTCTTTAATGAAGTTAATTTATTAATAAATTTAACTATTAAGAATATACAGAATGCTATAATAAAGAAATTAATTACATTATTAATAAATGAACCATATTTAATTTGTGTACCAGGTATTACTAAATTACTAAAATCAATTTTACCAATTATTAACCCAATAGTAGGAGTAATAACATCATTAACTAGTGAATTAACAATATTAGTAAATGCAGATCCAATTACTACACCTACTGCTAAATCAATAACATTACCTCTTTCTATAAATGTCTTAAACTCTTTAAAAAACTTCTTCATATATTTTCCTCCAAAGTCATTATATAACACTTTTAAATAAAAGTAAATTAATTTAAAAAGTTAGCAATCTATATTGACAATTGCTAATTATTATAGTATAATATATATCGTAATAGAAAGGAAAGTGATATATATGAATATGAATAATCCTTATGAAGAAAATTTACAAAAACCATTAGAAAAATATGGTAGAGATATTACTAAGGCTGCTAAAGATGGTAAAATTGATCCAGTTATTGGTCGTGATGAAGAAATAAGAAGTATTACTAGAATACTTTCTCGTAAAACTAAAAATAACCCTGTATTAATTGGTGAACCTGGTGTTGGTAAAACCGCTATTGTAGAAGGTTTGGCACAAAGAATAATTAAAGGCGATGTTCCTAATAATCTAAAAGATAAGACTATTTGGGAGCTAGATATGGGTGCCTTAGTTGCAGGTGCTAAATACCGTGGTGAATTTGAAGAAAGACTAAAAGCCGTACTAAAAGAGGTAAAAGATTCTGAAAGTAACATTATTATGTTTATTGATGAAATACATATGATTGTAGGTGCTGGTGCTCTTGAAGGCGCTATGGATGCTGGTAATATGTTAAAACCTATGCTAGCTCGTGGTGAAGTACATTGTATTGGTGCTACTACCCTAAATGAATATCGTAAATATATTGAAAAAGATGCTGCACTAGAAAGAAGATTTCAAAAAGTATTAGTAAAAGAGCCTACTGTTCTAGATACTATTACTATTCTTCGTGGCCTAAAGTCTAAATTTGAAGTATTCCATGGTGTAACAATTAAAGATAAAGCTTTAATCGCTGCTGCTACCCTATCTGATAGATACATTACTGATAGATTCTTACCAGATAAAGCTATTGATTTAGTTGATGAGGCTGCCGCTACTATAAAGGTACAAATGGAATCAGTTCCTACTGCTCTAGATAATCTAGAAAGAAATATTATGAGACTTGAAATAGAAAAAGAAGCCCTAAAGAAAGAGAAAGATAATATTTCTAAAAATAGAATTACCGAGATAGACAAAGAACTAGATAATCTTAAATTAAAAGAAAAAGATCTAAAGACCAAATGGGAAGAAGAAAAGACTGTTAATACTAAGATTAGTAAAAAGAAAGAAGAAATAGATCGTGCTAACTTTGAATTAGAGACTGCTGAAAATAACTATGATTTAGAAAGCGCCGCTAGACTAAGACATGGTACTATACCTAAACTAGAAAAAGAACTAGCCTCCCTTGAAGAGATTAATAAATCAGAAATATTATCAGATACAGTTGATGAAGAAAGCATCGCCGCCATTATATCTAAATGGACTAATATACCAGTATCTAAATTAGCTGAAGGAGATAAAGAAAAGTTACTACATCTTGAAGACAAAATGAAAGAAAGAGTTAAAGGCCAAGATAATGCTATTCACTTAGTAACTGAAGCCATTATTCGTTCAAGAGCGGGTATTAAAGATCCAAATAGACCAATTGGTTCATTTATCTTCTTAGGACCTACTGGTGTTGGTAAAACTGAAGTAGCAAGAACTCTAGCCTATGAACTATTTGACGATGAAAGACATATGATAAGAATAGATATGTCTGAGTATATGGAAAGTCATTCAGTAGCTAGATTAATTGGTGCCCCTCCAGGATATGTAGGATATGACGAAGGTGGACAGCTTACCGAAGCTGTAAGAAGAAATCCCTACTCTATTGTCTTATTTGATGAAATAGAAAAAGCTCATCACGATGTCTTTAATGTACTACTACAAATACTAGATGATGGTAGAATAACCGATGGTCAAGGTAGAACTGTAGATTTTAAGAATACTATCATAATAATGACATCTAATCTAGGTAGTGAATATATCTTAGATAATAAAGATAATGCTAATGAACTTGTAATGCAAGAATTAAGAAGTACTTTTAAACCTGAGTTCATTAATAGAATAGATGAAATAATAATCTTTAATTCTTTAACTAAAGATGTTGTTTATGATATTCTAAATAAAATTATCAAAGATATTGAGTATAGATTAAGAGATAAAAACATTAAAATAAATGTTACAGATAAAGCCAAAGAGTTTATTGTAAATGCCTCATATGATGAAAAATATGGTGCTAGACCTATAAAGAGATATGTTCAAAGAAATGTAGAAACTCTAATCGCAGAGGCTATCATTAATGATAAAATATCTTTTGGTAGTACCATTACTATCGATGTAGATAGTGATAAATTAATATTAAAATAAGAGCAATCTGCTCTTATTTTTTTAATTATTTAAATCATTAAACTCGGTATTTAATGTATTATATTTTTCAGTAATCTTATTAGATGGAGCCTTTTCTAGTTCATACCAGCCTTTTCTAAAGGCTAGTTCAAACACTTCTCTCTGAAGGCTTTTAATTACATTAAACATTTCTTCATACTTAGCAAATAAATTTTCATTAGAGACTTCAGTTAAAGATATAGCATAATTTTTCTCCATATCCTTAAGTAGTGATAAAGTCATATTTAAATAATCTTTATCATTTAATACCATACCTTTAGGTACTTCAGTTTTAGGATTTGTTATTTTATTATTCATAAGTACCTCCAAGTACATTTAAGATGTTAGTCATATTATTATATAATACTTCACTAACTCTACTTATCATAGTTTTAACTTCATTATCTGATATATTTTCTAATGTATTATATAGTTCTTTATAACCAGTATAATTCCAATTAAACATATCAGATAAGTAATCTAAATCTTTACCTGAAATAATATTAGGTACTTCATTATAATTTTGCATATTTATCTCCTTTCATAATTATTATGATTAAAAAGAAAATATTTTAAACTAAAATTGTAAAACAATTGTCAACAAATATTGACTTTATATTTAAATTAATATATATTTATTCTAGGAGGTAAATAAAAATGGGAAAGGAAAATAATAATCGTTTTTATGAAGATTTTGACAGAGTAAATAGAGAATTAAATCAAATTACTAATGGACCCAAAAAAGAACAAAAGGCAATAGATCCTAAAAGAAAAATATTTGATGGTGAACATGACCATCTGATGTTTTTGACAAGAGAAAAAAAAAAAAAAAACTCAATTCTGTAATAGCT
>X199_Human__coassemble_3038_pt1 | contig 8342 bp, 8 predicted proteins | sample X199_Human__metabat2_high_PE_009 | metagenome-assembled genome bin X199_Human | reverse complement strand
ATAAGGCATTTAAGAACTACTATGTTTATGAAATGATCCTTATATTGTTATTAGCAATTATAGTTATACCAAATATTATACTGACAATAAATAATATGATCCCATTTAATATAACAATCATTAATACACTTTTAATTATTATTGTAGCACTTCCTTTTATAGTGCTTGATATAAAGAACGATTTAGATATTAAAAATATGCACCAATATTATTTAAAGGAAAAGAAGATACCAGAATACAAAGTTAAAACAAAAAATTTAAATGTATGCTTAATAATTAGCATAGCAGTTTTAATTATTTGGGCTATTATAACAATACCAAATATTACAAAAACTGAAAATTTAAGTGAAATTGAAAACACATTGGTCATTACTACTAATAATGGTAATAACATTGAAACACAATATGAAATGTTTGATGGATTTAAAATAAAGATTCCAAGCGAATTTAAAATAATGAGTGATGAAATTGTTAATGTTAAATATCCAAATGGAAATGCTCCATCACTTGTTTATACAAATGACAAAACAACAATTAATGTAGCACTGGTTATGAATGATGTTACTATGAAAAATAATCAGATAGAAGAATATGTCAAAACAATGGAATCGACTTATAAAAATTATTCAAAAGATGTAAAATTAAATTTTTGGGAAAGAAACAATCATAAAATTGGTGAAATGGAATTTACAACACAAGGATCAGATACAGAAATCTATAATCATATTATTACATTTTCTGTTAATGATAAATTAAGATTAGTTAATTTTAATTGTACAAAAGAACAAATGAATGAATGGCAAAAGGTTAGCAAATTTATTATGGACTCAATAATGTTTGAGTAATATAGGAGGAGAGAAAGATGAAAAAGAAATTATTTGCAATTTTACTTTGTGGGGTTATGGCTTTAGGACTTGCTGGATGTAGCAATCCAGTTAGTGATTCTAAAAAAGAATTAGAAGATGCTAAAAAAGAATTAGAAGAAACTTATAAAAAATATGGATGGGTTGAAAAAGAAACTGTAAACACTATTCTTGCTAAATTTAATACTGAAATAATGGATAGTGGATTAAATACACCTGCTAGTGATGATTATATGGTTGTGGATAATGGTAAATATTGGTTTGCACTAACTGATGATGTTGCATTCTACCTAAAACCAGTTGAATCATCTGGAAATAAAGAAAAAGATATTCTTGATATGAGTGCTATTTATATGGATAATGACAAGTATGATGAAACTACTGCTATAAAGTATACAAAACTTTTGATTAAAGCCAACAATGAAGAAATTACTGATTCTGAAATTGATGAATTGTTAAAAGAAGCCAAAGAAAAATCTTATTCTAAAGAAACAGCTAATAATGGTAAAGGCATTTCAGTAGGAATCTCAAATGCCAATGATCATTATGAATATCAAGTTATTAGATTATATAAATAATCATAAATTACAATTTAGTAATTAATTAAAAAAATAGTAATTTAATAGAGATTAGTTTGAAATACAACTAATCTTTTTATTATATAAATATATTAATGTTTTAAATATTAAAACTATTGAATAAAATAAAGAAAGGAGGAAAATAATGAATAATAATTGTAATGATAATTATGATAGAATAAAAAAGAAAATAGAAGAAGAAAGAGAAAGATGTAAATATTGTTATATCCAAGGACCAAGAGGGGAGAAAGGTGAAAGAGGAGAGAGAGGACCCGCTACTATAAAAGTAGGAAAAGTAGAAACAATAGAACCAACGTTACCAGCAGAAGTAATAAATACTGGAACAGCAGATGAAGTAATATTAGATTTTAAGATACCAAAAGGAGTACAGGGAATAGAAGGAAAGATTGGACCTCAAGGAATTCAAGGAATAAAAGGAGAAAAAGGTGAAGTAGGACCACAAGGAGCCAAAGGCGAAAGAGGAGAGAGAGGCCCCGTTACTATAAAAGTAGGAAAAGTAGAAACAATAGAACCAACACTTCCAGCAGAAGTAATAAATACTGGAACAGCAGAAGATGTTATATTAGATTTTAAGATACCAAAAGGTGATAAAGGTGAAGAAGGTGAAATGGGACCACGAGGATTACCAGGAGAAATAGGTCGTACTGAACACATAGCCATTGATGAAACTGAAACACTAGAGCCAGGAGAAGAAGCCCAAGTAATGGACACCTTTGAAGATTGGGTTCATCATCTAACATTTCAAATACCAAAAGGAGAACAAGGAATCCAAGGACCGCGAGGAATACAAGGACCTGCTGGACCACCAGGAACTAACTTTGTATCAGCATATGGAATAAGATATGCCATGATGGATACCCAAATTACTTTAGAGCAGGCTATAGATACCACTATTCCATTAGCGGAAACAGGAGTATCACTTTTTACCGAATATACCAATAACGGAATAAAAATAAAAGAAAGTGGAGTCTATTTAATATCATATTTATTATGTGGAGCAACAAGTGAAGAATGCTCTTTAACAATGTCCATCAAAGCAAATGATATCTTACAGCCGGCTTCTAATCCCACTATTGAATTTCAAGCCCAAATTATTAACTGTATAAGTGGAACAACTATAATATCACTACAACCAGATGACATTGTAACATTAAATATTAAAGCATCAATGCCAGTGACTATGACATTTAATGGGAGTACTAATGCTATGCTTAGTGTTCTTAAAATACATTAGAATAGATAAAACTATTCTTTTTTTCTTTATTATCATACATATTAATTATCTCCTAATAAAGAATAAACATAATTTATAGTAGAGGAGTGATAAAGTGCAAGTAATTGATGAAAATACCGTTGTTGTAACAACAAGTGAAGAATTAAATAAAGTATTAAGTGAACAAAATAACTATACCTATATCTATTTAGGAAATGATATTACTATGAGTAGCGGCTTAGTAATCAATAATACCAAAGAAAAAATAATAATAGATGGAACCCATAACAATACAAAATATACATATACCAATAACTTAAATACAGAGGGTGAAGTAATAAAAGTAAGTACCACTAATAAGAGAATCATACTAAAAAATATGAATATAATATCATCCCATGGTTATGGCGTTATTTATGTACCATCACACCCCAATTATTCTAATGTAGTAGTAGAGTATAATAATATAAATTTTAGAGGAGTAGAATTATCCTGCAACTACTATGGAACAACTAAAATAATAGATTCTATTATTGAAGTAGCAGATACAAATAATATATCAGCCCAAAGAGTATGCGATTCAAATCGAATATTAATAGAGGGAAATACAACTATAACGAGTACTTCAAGTACAAATACTATTTTTTTCTTTAATGATGTTATCCCCTCATTTGTTAAAATTATTCCCAATAGTAGGGTAACTATAACTACTGATAGAGAACTTATGAATGGAACTAATAGATTAGATTTAACTATTGGTCATGGAGCAGAACTATTATTAACTACGGGTAATGGTTTTGCTAAAACAACTACTCATGGTGCTAGAAATGTTTTAATAGAAGAGAAATCTACCTTCACATTTATAGAAAAAAGTCATCAAAGAATACCAATGTGGAATATCTTTGGTAATTTAATAGTAAAAGAGGGAGCTAGTGTATCTATTCTAAATACATTTATGACTACACCTACTGATAACTATAATATTTATTTTAAAGGGAATAATCAAAAAATTATTATAGATAATCCTAAATATATAAAAATATATACTAAGAAGGCTAATATTTGGTATACAAAAAACCCGGTAGAATATACATTTAAAATTAGTAGAATAAATATGTGGAGTGAAGCCAAAGACTATACAAGTGCTTGTGATTTAGAAGATATACCACCATTATATTGGTATAAAGATAATTATCCATTAGAAATAAAAGGAATATTTGATAAAGATACCACTACTATAACATCACATAACCTTACTGAAACAGAACTTACAAAATTACCAGATATAAATAAATTTACTTTTCAAAGTAAAAAGATTTTAACAATAGGAATGATAAGAACAAATATTCAACCAATAAATAGTAATATTAATGTCTTATCGGGATATACCATAAAAGATACTAATATTAGGTTAGAATATGATGGTAAGAAATTAGAGGTTCCCACTGATGAAACTGGACTATTTGAATTTAATTTAGATGATGCACCAATAGATGGTACTAATTATATTATAACTACTTGTTTAAATGGCCTTTATACTAAAAGAGAGATAACAACACCATTTGATGGAGAATTAACACTACTAGAGGTAACAGAAAATATAACGTTTAATACAATACCAGGAGAAGATAAGCCTTTAACATTATATAAAAAAGATAAGACTGTTATAACAGTAGTAGATAGTAGAACTACCAAAACAAATTGGAAATTATATATATATTTTGTTAATCCAATGATTGAAATGAATGGTAAAGTACTAGTAGACTCCTTATTTTTTAAGAAGTTTAATAATGAAATAGAAAAATTAACAACTAGTAAGAAATTAATATATGAATCTACTAGTACTAGTGGAAGTGTAGAAGTATCTAAAGTAACTTTTTCTACTGATAAGGGATTAAGATTAAGTCCTAGTAAGAGTTTATTAAAAGATGAAGATTATTCTACAATGGTTATTTGGAGTATTGAGGAATAGAAGGTAAGGTGATTTATGAAAAAAGATTTTATTTATATTAGAATATGTGATGGAATGAATTTGGGTAAAACAAAAATAATTTTAAATGATAAATGTAATAAGATAGTATATGAAGAGACAATAGTTAATTTAAATAATATTAAAATACCAATATGTCATAATGATATATATAAATTATTTATTATATCAGGATTAAAGATAATAGTTATTCCATTAATTGCTAAAAGAGATGAAATATATTGTATAAATATTAATAATAATTTTAATAAAAACCATCTTATTACTGTTTTGTTAGAAGATGCTAACAATTCGAATATAAAGATAAAGAGAGGAGAGATATTGTTATGGGAAGACACACTATCCCAATAACTAATGGTAAGGGAAGTATAAGACTTGTTAATGGTAATTATAAGGTATCAGCAGTAGTAGAGGGCTATGATCCTGATTCTATAGAACCTAAAAATGTTACTATAGTAGAGGGAACTAATACTTATACTTTTACCATAAAAGCTAATGGAACATTAACCCTTCATGTAACAGATACTGGAAATCCGCAAACGGGAGTACAAGTAATAGGAGCTAAGTTTGTTAGAACTGATAGTACTGGAAATATTCTATCTGAAGAGGTAATTACTGATACTGATGGTAATGCTAAGTTTAGTAATATTCCGTTTGCTACATCGGGTAATATTACGATATATTATAAACAAATAACTAGTGATGGTGGACATACTTTTGATGATACTGTTAAATCTATTGTAATGAATGAACAGAATAAAATAGTAGAGATAACTAATCCGGAAGCTCCACTTAGGAATTTTACTTTAACTGATGCTAGTTTTCCAAATGTTGTTATTAGTGATGGTCAAATAATACTTAATGATAATTAAAGAAGTAAGGTTATTTACTTCTTTTGTTATGTCCCCTATAAGCCTTATTCTAAGTCTTATTAGTGTTTATTTGAGCCAATATATTGTCTCAAATAAAGATATCAACCATATCTATTATATATAAGCTATAGGTGTATACTAAAATGTTATATAATATTAAAAATTAAAAAAGTAAAAAGAGACAATTGACACCAAGTAAATAAAATGATATAATTAAATTGTTAAGGGAGTTGGTTATATGCTTAGCAGTTTAGATTTGGCAGCAGTTAATTTGTTTTTGATAACCGCTCGCAAGGAAATAGATAAAAATAATGCTTATTTTGTATATTATAGAAATGTTAAATCTGGTAATAAAGTAGTAAATGCCAGGCAAGCATCACTTGATATTGGTATTATTAAAATTAGTGAAATATTGAATCATATAAAAGAATTACAACCAAGTGATTACTTTAGAATAAGTAGAGATAGAGAGTTCAGTAGGAATTTTAATGCGGAAATATATGAGTTTAAAAAAATTATAAATAGAAAGATGCTTATATAAAACTTACTATAAATGATAAAGGATTATTATGTATATCGTTTCATATAGATAATGGAGGTAACTAAAATGGAAAGATTAGAATATTGTTATGAATGTAATAAAGATGTTAATCCAACTATTAAAACAGAAAAAAATAAATATACTTATCGTGGAAAAGAGTTTCTTGTAGTAGAAGAAGTTCATTATTGTCCCAAGTGTGGTAACATACTAATTAATGATAACTTTGATAATGATATGTATAAAATATATGATTGTTATTTAAAATTATTTAATTTATCTTTTGAAAAGATTAAAGAAATAAGAATAAAATTGAATTTATCACAAGAAGTATTTTCTAAAATACTTGGTTGGTCAAAGAAGAGTATTGTAAGATATGAAAATAGTGATTCTGTACCACAAGGAGAATATTTAAATACATATATGATTTTAAATGAGAATCCCTACTATATTGTAAAATTATTAGAAAGACAAAAAAATAATTTTACTGAAGAAGAGTATTATAAAATACTTTCTATATTACCATTTAGTAAAGTATATAAAACAGTTAATACGATACTTTATTTATTAAAGAATAATAAGTTATGTGAAACTTCACTAATGAAGCATCTTTTTGCTGTAGATTTTTATAATTGTAAAGAAAATAAAGAGGCAATTACTAATTTAAAATATGCTCATTTACTATATGGACCAGTAGTAGATAATAGGAACATCTTATATAATTTTTTAATAAAGAATGATTATATAAAAATTGAAATAAATGATATTAGTACAAACTTTACTACAGATAAAGACTTTGATAAGAAATTGTTTACTAAAGAAGAACTTAATAGTATGAAATTAATAAAATATAAGTTTAAAGAATATTCTGCTAGTGAATTAAGTGATTGGTCACATAGTTTTAAAGGTTATATTGATACAAAGAATGGTGAAATAATTGATTATAAATATGCCAAGTATTTAGATATTGATAATATTTAAAGAATGATAAGTAATTATAATTTGGTATAATTACATAGAGTTAAACTTAAAAAGACAACTATTCGGAATTTCTGAACAGTTGAATCGAAAGGTATTATATATAAAATTTCAGTTATTCGGTGTTTCCGAACAACTGAAATATACTTGACAGTAAAATTAAATAATTGGAATTATAGAAAAAATAAACATGGTATACTAGTATTAAATCAGAAAAATATACTACCTGAAAATGTTAGCAGCTCTTGGATGATGCGGGGTATAAATTATTCCAATCGCGAAATGTTAATCGCTCCCGGATGGTGCGAGTAATAAGTTATCCCGAACAAAAATGTTTGAAAACTCTTACTTTTAGGTAGAGTTTTCTTTTAATTTATGATAAAATTTTACTAAGTAGCTATAAAAATATAAACCATTAAAGGAGAAGAAATATGAATAGATGTAAATGGTGCAATATAAATAATCCTAAGTATATAGATTATCATGATAACGAATGGGGAAAATTAAAAACAGATGATAACTATCTATTTGAAATGCTTATATTAGAAACATTTCAAATAGGATTATCCTGGGAATGTGTACTTAATAAAAGAGAAGCATTTAAAAAAGCCTATAACAATTTTGATTTAGATAAAGTATGTAATTATAACGATAACAAAATCAAAGAACTAGAAAGCAATCCCAATATTATTAGAAACAAATCAAAAATAAAAGCCAGTATTAATAACGCTAAAATATTTAAAAGTATCAAAGAAGAATATCATAGTTTTTACAATTATTTAAAAACATTTACTAATAACAAAATAATATATGAACGCAATAAAACAACATCATCCTTATCAGATAAAATATCTAAAGATTTAAAAAAAAGAGGAATAACATTTATAGGAAGTATTATAATATATTCCTATCTCCAAGCAATAGGTATTATCTATTCTCATGATAAAGGCTGTTACTTACATAGAGAAAATACTAATTAAACTGTTTAAGCAATAAAATTACTTTCTTCATATAATTATATAAAGGAGGTATTTTTTATGTTATCAAAAAGCATTAACGAGTTAAAAGAAAAGTTAGAATTAAGAAATAAAATATTGAGTTGCTGCCAAATTGTCGGTCCGATTGGTCCTAGAGGACCACGTGGAGAAAGAGGCATTCAAGGTGAACCCGGGCCATTGATAGCATCATCGAATGAAGGTATATTTTTTACTGGATTTGCAGATACAAATGTTACTGGTGAAATGATAATTCAAGACCCCTGGCTAATACCAAATCCATCAGAATACATT
>X199_Human__coassemble_2184_pt1 | contig 17114 bp, 18 predicted proteins | sample X199_Human__metabat2_high_PE_009 | metagenome-assembled genome bin X199_Human | reverse complement strand
TCATATTCTGGTAACTATAATCCCCAACTTGATATATAATTAGTATAATCATTGCACTCATTAATTTGTTTAATAAATCTCTTAGCTTCTCTTAATGCCTTTTTATCTTTTCCATTTTCTAAATATATTGAAACATCTTTAATAACATCAAACCAGCCTCTGACATGTCCTTTAATCATAAATTCTTTTGCTAATAAATAAGTTATAACATAACTATGATTTTTAAAATATATATTTTTTGTTTCTAAAGTGTCTACAGTCATATGATATTTAGATTTACCAATATAAAATTCATCTATACTTTGAAAAGTTTCTTCAGTTTGCTTTTCTATTTCACCATCGGTGAATATTATTGTTTTAATACGTTCATCCTCAATAGGTTTAGCATCCTTATCTACTTTACCAGTACTTGGATCAGGCCAAGCAGGGAAATGGTATGTTACCCTTGTTACTTTTAATGGTTCATTTTCTTTTAATTCTCTAATTTTCATAATCTTCCTCCTATAACAATTTAATATTGTAGCAGATTTACACTTTTTTGTAAACCATAATTATTATTAAAATTATAAAATAGCTAGCCTGTATTATTGTCATAATATAAAAAATATTGTATAATCAACTAGGAGGCTAACATGATAAAGGTAGAAAACATATCAAAAAAATTTATTAAAGAAATACAAAATAAAGAAAAAATAGAGTTCTATGCAGATAAAGACATTACTTTTGAAGCAAAAGATGGAGAGATACTAGGTATCCTTGGCCCTAATGGAGCAGGAAAAACAACATTACTTAGAATGATATCCGGTATTATGACTCCTTCCAGTGGTACCATCACCATTGATAACTTAAACTATAAAGATAATGAATTAGAAATCAAGAAAAGAATATCTTTTTTAACAGGAAATACCAAATTATATAAAGATCTATCAGCTTATGAATTACTTACTATGTGTGGTGAATACTATGGTTTAAGTACAAAAGAAATAAATAATAGAATAAAAGACTTAACAGATAGATTTAAAATGAAAGACTTTTTATATCAAAGAATAAGCTCTTTATCTACTGGACAAACTCAAAGAGTATCAATAGCTAGATGTTTAGTACATAACCCTAAATACTATATTTTAGATGAACCAACTAGTGGGTTAGACATCATATCTAGTAAAGTAATACTAGATACCATCAAAGAAGAAAGAGAAAAAGGAAACTGTATCCTATATTCAACTCATTATATGGAAGAAGCAGATACTATATGTGACCAAATAATATTTATAAATAAAGGTAAAATTATTGCTACGGGTACTCCAAGTGAAATAAAAAAGAAAACAAATACCAATAATTTAAGAGATGCCTTTTTTGCATTAGCGGGTGATAGTGATGAATAATATAAAAATAACCATAAAAAAAGAATTAAGATCGGTAATAAGAGATAAAAAATCATTACTTATGATGGCACTAACTCCATTATTTATTCCAATATTTGTAATATTAATGTCTTATATGTATGAAACACTAACTAGTGATAATAAAGAAACAAAATATCAAGTAGGAGTAAATTATAATTTAAGTACTACCGAAAAAGAATTATTAAGTCCTGATATAGAAGTAACTAAATATAATAGTCAAAAAGACATGGAGGAAGCCTATAAAAAAGATAACATTATAGCCTATATCACTAAAGAAAATAATAGCTATAATATATATGCTAATAGTAAAACAGAAGATGGTAGTATGGTTCTAATGCACATAACAAATTATTTAGATAGTTATAATAATTATCTAGGGCAAAATTACTTATTAGAAAATAACATTGATATAAGTAAAGTATATAATAACATTAACTATACTACTAATGAATTAAAAGGAGAATCAATGTTTGCTAGTGAAGTAGTTTTAATGGCTATAACTTTCACAATAATGGCTATAACACTATCAAGTATCTATGCTTCAACCGATAGTACCGCTGGTGAAAAAGAGCGTGGTACTCTAGAGACCATTCTTACATTTCCAATAGCAAGAAAAGAATTAATATTAGGCAAATACTTCTCAATATGCATATCAGGTATTATCACCATGTCAATAGGAATAATCTTATCCATAATATCATTATTTTTTGTAAAAAATAACTTTACTATCTATGATAATGTCGTATTTAATATGACTCCTATCACAATAGTTTTAACTATCATCATATTACTATTTTATACACTATTCATATCAGGTCTATGTATAGCAATAGCAAGCTTTACTAAGACTTTCAAAGAAGCACAAAGTGCTCTTACTCCAATAAGTTTAATTACTTGTGTACCAATGTTTTTAAGTATGTTAAATATTAATCTAAATGGCATATTAAATTTTATTCCAATAGTAAATCATACCATAGTAATAAATGATATTTTAACTGGTACAATAAACACTAATAACATATTAATAACCATAATATCATCAACTATTTACATAATAATATTAATATCATTAATAAGTAAAATATATAAGAGTGAAAAAATCTTATTTAATTAAAGTATTATGTAAAAAGAGTTCCTTCACTGTGTCCAATGCAAAATCCCTAGACTAACGTCCAAAACGTTCAGTGATACAAACTCTTTTCACAAAGTAATATACTACAAAATTAGTAAAAAGTCAATTACCTTATTTGAATTACCCAATTAGTCCATAAAAAAATAACAAAATACAATTGACAACATCCCAGATAAATTATATAATAAATATAGATTTTCTATTACTATGAGTGACAAATAGTATATAAAAAGATAGAAACGGTTGGTCCCGATAAAAACCAAATAAAAGAGCACATTAGTGAAGTAGGGTGGCACCGCGGATATATATTCGTCCCTATAGATTATTAATGTGTTTTTATATTATTAGAAGGGAAGGATAAATATGAAAAACAAATACAGAACAATCTATTGCGGTGAAGTAACTACTGCAAATATTGGTGAGGAAATAAGAGTGGCAGGCTGGCTTGAACAAAAGAGAAATCTAGGTAGTCTAGTATTCATGACACTAAGAGATGAAACAGGTGTAATACAGCTAATTAGTGAAGATATCGAAAGTTTTAAAGATATAACTAGAGAAAGTACTATGACTGTAACAGGAACAGTAAGACATAGAGCGGAAGGTATGACTAATCCAAATATGAAAACTGGTGAAGTAGAAGTACTAGTATCATCTTTTGAAGTATTAGGAGAAGCTCTAAATGTCTTACCATTTGAGATTAACAGAAGTACTGATGCATTTGAAGATACCAGATTAAAATACAGATATCTAGATTTAAGAAATCCAAAAGTACACGATAGAATACTATTTAGAACAGAAGTATTAGATTACATGAGAAAAATAATGAAAGAAATGAAGTTTACTGAAATACAAACTCCAATTATTACAGCTTCATCACCAGAGGGAGCAAGAGACTTTATCGTACCATCAAGAAAGTACAAAGGAAAATTCTATGCACTTCCTCAAGCACCACAAATATTTAAACAATTACTTATGTGCTCAGGATTTAATAGATATTTTCAAATAGCCCCATGTTTTAGAGATGAAGATCCAAGAAGTGATAGATTATATGGAGAATTCTATCAATTAGACTTAGAAATGTCTTTTGCTACTGATGAAGATGTCTACGAAGTAGGAGAAAAAATCTTTTATGATATATTCACTTACTTTAGTGATAAAGAAGTATCTCCAAGACCATTTAGAAGAATACCGTATAGAGAAGCAATGTTAAAATATGGTTCAGATAAACCAGACTTAAGAAATCCACTAATAATTGAAGATATTACTGATATCTTATCTAAGAGTACTTTTGAACCATTTAAAACATCACATATTAGAGGTATAACAGTAACTAATATAGATAAATCTAATTCATGGTACAAATCTATGGAAGAATATATGAAGAGTGTAGGAGCAGTAGGCCTATCATACATTAAAGTAAATGAAGATATGACCTTTAAGTCTTCAATTGATAAATTCCTAGATGATAGTCTAAGAAAAGAACTAATAGATAAATGTCATCTAGTTCCAGGTAGTGCTTTATTCGTACTAGCAGATTCTAAAAATAAAATAAATAAATTAGCAGGTCTTCTTAGAATAAAACTAGGAAGTGAACTAGATCTAATTGATAAGAATAAATATGAATTCTGCATAATAAACGATTTCCCTATGTATGAATATAATGAAGAAGATGGTAAGTTTGACTTTGGTCATAATCCATTTAGTATGCCTCAAGGAGGCCTAGAGGCTTTAAAAGAAGATAATCTAGAAAATGTTCTTGCATATCAATATGACTTTGTATGTAATGGTTATGAGATGGCTTCAGGAGCCGTTAGAAACCACGATATTAAGATAATGAAGAGAGCCTTTGAACTAGCAGGGTATACAGAAGAAGATGTTGAAACAAAATTCAGAAGCTTATATACAGCTTTCCAATATGGTGCTCCTCCTCATGCAGGAATGGCTCCTGGTATCGATAGAATACTAATGCTACTTAAGGATGAAGAAAACATAAGAGAAATGGTCGCTTTCCCACTAGGAGCAAATGGCGCTGATGCTATGATGGGCTGTCCTGGTGAAGTATTTGAAAAACAACTTAGAGAAACACATATCAAGGTAAGAGATTAATTAATAAGGGGTAAAGTTATGAATAAAGATTATGCAATAATATTTCAAAAATTTGAACATGAAGAAGTGGAATATTATTTACCAATAGATGTAACAGAGGGTATATACTTAGAAAAAAAATAATACATTTACTGCCCATAATATTACTCTAAAACATATAATAGCAGGAGAAGACTATGGCTATTGTAATAGAGAAAACATAACAGCATTAATAAATAAATATAAATATATGCCTATGTTTATAGCTAAAAAAATAATATTAAATGAATTAAGAAAAGGTACTTATATTAGAATCAAACATGAAAGTGACCCTCCATTTATTAGATATATAAAAAAAGACGAAAATAAGGTGTTAATGGAAGATGACATTACAAATTACTATATAAGATATTTTTCTGAAATTATTACATATGAAAATAACAAAAAAGATGTACCACAAAATATAGAAATAGACATAAATAAAATATATAGTGAAATAAAAAAGAAAATCCCAAATCAAGATAATCATATCAAAGAAATACTATCTATTATCTGGAGAGACTTCAACAACTATCAAAATACCAAATCAAGAAGTATACTAATTAATGGTGAAAAAAGTTCTCCTAAAAAAGAAATATTTAATATAATTGAAGACAATATAAATATTCCAGTACTAAATACTAGTGTTATAAATAAATATAAAAATAATGTAACATTAAATACAGTTAATGATATCTTAACTAGTCTCTTAAAGAAATGTAATTATGATATAAAGAAAGCCGAGACAAGTATTATTGCAATAGATGATATAGATACCATAACAATATTAGATCAAAACGATGCTAGATTATTTGGTGAATATCAAACAGATCTAATTAGATTAATTAATGGTCTACCATTTACTATAGAAATAGATGGTGATAGTTACACAATAGATACTAGTAAAATGCTTGTAGTTCTAATGGGAGATTTCATGAAATATGAAGAAGAAATACCTACAATTAAAGGCTTTTCTAATACTTCAAATAATCAAAGTAAGCAAATGACAAAAATTGATTATCTTAATGAAGGTCTACTAGAAGATTTAGTTATATCTATTCAGAATATTATTGAATTAGATAAACCTACTACTAAAGAATATATTGCAAATATAAATAAAGATGAAGATAATTCTTTAAATATTTCTAAGAAATTTCTAGAAAGTTTAAATATTAGGTTAACTGTAGAAGAAACTGCTATTAAGAGAATATCTGAAGTTATAGAGAAGAATGGTTATGCTGAAGGTCAAATTAATGAAATAATAGATAAGGCTTTAGCATTAGCGGCTTTTGAAATTGCTTCTAATCCAAATACTTACGAAGAACTTATTATTAGTGAAGATACTATTAGTGATAATAGTAAATATAAATTAATTAAGAGAAAGAAATAATTTCTCTTTTTCTTTATATCCCCTTAAGCATGTAGTCTTAAGGGGTATAAGTGAGCCTAAGGTCTCACTTATGAAAATATTTATTATCATCTTTATCTCAGTATTAAATATTTTGCTTATATATAATAGTTATAGTATAATGTACAATTATTGTCAAATAATAATATATCTATTGAATATAAAATATACCTATGATATAATTAAGATACCTAGAGGATACGACATCTTTAGTATAAAACCGACTAAAGATATTAAACGGGGAGCTAATATAGTTTATGTGTTGAATACCTATCACCGATAGGGATCCTAATTAGACTATTGTGCTGACCCACCTGTGACTTACGCCGCGGGTTTTATCTTACAGAGTCGGTCCATCTGGGTCTTTTTTTTATCTAAAATTTATGTTATACTAGTACATGTGAGGTGTAATAATATGAAGGAAATAAAAAATAAAACAATATATACTCCTGATAATGTAAAAAAATTTCTTGAAGTATATTATTTTGAAAAAGTAAAAGTACCAAGATTAATAATAAATATTTTAATACTATTAGTAATTATTTATTTCTTCACCAAAGATAATAGAGTATTACTAGATTATACAACATTTATATTTTGTTTATTTGGAGTTATAGAACTAAATACCACTATGTTACCAAAATTAAATTATCATAAATTAGAAAAAGCTAAAGATAGTGTCTTAAATACCAAGATAGAATATCTATTTAAAAAGAATAACTTCAAACTAAGCTCTAATAAAGATGAATATATAGACTATAGTTCATTATATAAAGTATTAGAAACAAAAAAAGCATATTATTTATACATAAATAAATCTAGAGCATTAATCGTAGATAAAAAAGATATGTCAGATAGTGATATTACTAATCTTACTAATACTTTAAAAGAAAAAGTACCAAGATATAAGGAAAAATAATATGTTTGAAAGAGAAATAAATCTAATTGGTGAAGATAATTATCTTAAACTAAAAAATAGTAATGTCTTAGTAATAGGAGTAGGTGGAGTAGGTGGTTATGCTGTCGAAACACTAATAAGAAGTGGTATCGAAAACATTACACTAGTAGATTATGATAATATTGATATATCAAATATCAATAGACAAGTAATAGCCCTATCTTCAAATATTGGTAATAGTAAGGTAGAAGAATTTAAAAAAAGAATACTAAGTATAAATAGTAATGTCAAAGTAAAAATAATTAAAGAAAAAATAAATGAAGATAATATAGATTTATTATTTGAAGAAGATTATGACTACATAATAGATGCTTGTGATACCATGATAGTAAAGAAATTATTAATAAAGATGTGTCATAAGAAACATATAAATCTAATAACTGTCTGTGGTATGGGTAAGAAATTAGATCCCTCTAAAGTAAAAATAAGTGATATTAGAGATACAAATTATGATCCACTAGCTAAAGCCTTAAGAAAATATGTCAAAGACGAAAAATTTAGAGATAAAGTAATATGTATATCAAGTACCGAAGAACCTATAAAAACAAATAAAACCATGGTTACATCAATGATGATGGTACCAAGTACTGCTGGTATATATGCAGCATCTTATGTAATAAATAGTATTATAAAAGAGAATAAATAATATTTTTATTCTCTTTTTACATAGTATCTAGTTTATCCATAATATCTTTTAATATTTTTTCGTTCTTATTCTCTTTAGGATGATAATATTTCTTACCAAGTAATACATCAGGTAAATACTGCTGCCTTACATAATCATTTTTATAAAGATGCGGATATTTATAATCATTAGAAGGATTTCTTAAATGTTTAGGAACATCACCAACATTACCGCTTCTAACATCATTTAAAGCTTCATCAATCGCAGCTTCCGCACTATTACTTTTAGGAGATAAAGCAAGTTCAATAACAATTTCTGCAAGTGGTATTCTAGATTCAGGTAGTCCTAGTCTTAAAGCACTATTAATCGCAGCATCTACTCTTGGACCCATACTAGGATTAGCAAGACCAATATCTTCATAGACAATAACAGATAATCTTCTTACAATAATATCTAAATCTTCAGCCTCAAGTAATCTAGCCAAATAATGAAGACTAGCATTAACATCGCTACCTCTAATCGATTTTTGAAAGGCTGAGATAATATTATAATAATTATCACCATTCTTATCAATAAATAAATTAGGTTTATTATTAATCTTCTTAATCAAATCAATATCTATCTTCTTATCAGAACTACTATAATAGGCTATTTCAAGAATATTATAAGCAAATCTTAAGTCTCCTGAAGAAATACTTGCTAGATAATTAATGGTTTCTTCATCCATACAAATACCCTCTAAAATATTAGATTTAATAGCTCTTTTAATACCATCTTTAATATTATCTAAAGTAAGTTCTTTTAATTCAAATAACTGGCATCTACTTCTAATCGCAGGATTAATAGCATGATATGGATTAGCAGTAGTCATACCAATCAAAGTAATAAGACCAGACTCTAAATAAGGCAGCAATATATCCTGCTTATCCTTATTTAATCTATGTATCTCATCTACTAGTAAAATCATCCCATTATATAACTTAGCCTCTTCAATAACAACATCAAAATCCTTCTTATTATTAATAACAGCATTAAGTGATCTATAATTCATTCCCATTTCATTAGCAATCGCAGTCGCTATACTAGTCTTACCAATACCAGGATGACCATATAATATCATAGAAAACAATTTCTTATTCTTAACTAAATTATATATAATCTTATCCCTGCCCACTAAATGTTCTTGACCAATAATATCATTAATACATTTCGGCCTTAATTTTACTGATAATAATTCTTCCATAACATCACCTAAACATATTAATTATATCATTTTAAAGTATTATTGACAATAAATATATTCTGTTATATAATATAAAACTACTGAAAGGGGAATATTATATGTCAGAAACAACACTTAAATTATTAGAATTAATAAAAGAAGGAAAAAAGTTAAATGAAATATGCACTGAACTTAATAAAACACCTAAACAAATATTTAATCATTTAACACTATTAAAAAACAAGGGTTATTTATTTAATAGAAAATATTACTATTTTGGAGGAGAAATATCATATATACCACAAGTAGACTATTTATATTCAAATGTTAAACCAGAAACATATCTAACTACTTCACAAAATTGTAATAGAGTAAAGGCTGTAGTTATATCAGATACTCATATAGGAAGTAAATATGAAAGACTAGATTTATTAAATGAAATATATAACTATTGTACTAAAAATGGAATATATACAATATTTCACTGTGGTGATATAATAGATAATTCTGTATCAGATGAACAAGTTCCAAGATTAGAAAGGGCAGAATATCTATTAAAAAATTATCCATTTGATAAGAATATACTAACATTTACCATACTTGGTAATCATGACGTAGCTTTATTAAAAGAAACAAAGCAAAATATAGCTGCAATGTTAGAGAATTATCGTCATGATATAGTAAATATTGGTTATATGCAAGATATATTAAAAATAAAAGAGGATTCTATAACATTGTATCATCCATTTACTATAAATTCATATCTTTGTGAAAAATGCAGTCAAAGTAGTCTAATACTTCAAGGACATTCACATAAATTTAAAATAGAAAATAATCCTTTATCAAACAATCTACACATAGTTGTACCACCACTAAGTGATATACCAGTAAATGATTATAGTTATCCTAGTGCATTAGAATTAGATATCCATTTTGATGATGGAAATATTACTAATGTAACTACAAAACAATTAATTTATCATAATAATAGTTTTGTTACAATAAATGAACTACAAAATTCTATCAAGAAAAAAGTTAAAACTATATAAACTGTTACTGGTAAATAATAAATAAGAAAGTTAAAATAAATAATAATTAAAGTAAATAGAATTGAAACTATTTACTTTTTTTGATATAATTTATATGAAAGTAGTGAGTATATGAAGTATAGTTTTGATAGTAAAACAAGAGTATTGATAATATTATTATCTATGTTTATTGGAGCAGTATTTGGTTATATTTATGAAGTAATCTTTTATAAAATAGATACAGGTTATTTTATTAACCGTGGTACTACATTTGGGCCATGGATACCAATATATGCTTATGGTACTTTATTAATATATTTAACCACTAATAAAGTAAAAGATAAACCTATATATGTATTCTTAATTAGTGCTCTAGTGAGTGGTATATTAGAATATACCATTGGTTATACATTATATCACATAAGTGGTACAAGACTATGGAACTATAATACTGAGATATTAAACTTTGGTAATATAAATGGTTTTGTCTGTCTAAGATCAGTATTATTCTTTGGTATATCAGGATTATTTCTAATGTATTTAGTAATACCATGCATAGAAAGACTTGCTCTTAATATATCCAAGAAGAAGTTTAGTATTATCAGTATAGGATCATTCTCTATGTTTTATGCTGATACTATATATAATCATATAATAAGTAAAATAATAAATTATCTAAAATAAGAAAGTAAGTGATATCTTGATAAATATAGATAAGTTAAATATAAAAAATAAAAAACTATTATCAGACTATATAATAGAATTAAAAACAATTAAACAAAGAGATAAAGATACAACAGTAAATTCATATAGTGAAGATATATATAAATATTTAGAATATATGGAAAGTAAAAATATATCTAGTGCTTTAGATATAAGTTATAATAATTTATTAGATTATTTAAAATACTTAGATGATAATAAATATGAAGTATCTTCAGTAGCTAGAAAAATAGTATCTATAAAAGCCTTTCATAAGTATTTAAGCGAAAACTATAATGTAGTAGATATAAGTACCAAGATAAATACTCCTAGATTCTATAGAAAACTACCTAATATATTAACTATTGAAGAAGTAGATAATCTTTTAGATATAAAATTAGATACTCCATTTGATTACCGAAATAAGGCTATGTTAGAACTAATGTATTCATCAGGACTTAGAGTAAGTGAATTAATAAATCTAGAACTTAGTGATATAGATTTAAATAATAACTATGTAAGATGTTTTGGCAAAGGAAGCAAAGAAAGAATTGTACCAGTAGGAGAATACTCCTCTAAATATTTAAGTATCTATATTAATGAATACCGAGATAGTATGAAGAAGGGTTATTATACTGAGAAGATATTTCTTAATAATCATGGCAAAGAAATGACTAGACAAGGTTTTTTTAAGATTATTAAGAAAATTGCTAAAGATAAAGATATTAATAAGAATATAACTCCTCATATGTTAAGACATTCCTTTGCTACTCATCTACTAAATAATGGGGCCGATCTAAGAACAATACAAGAGATGTTAGGACATTCTAGTATCTCTACTACACAAATATATACAAATGTAACAAATGACATATTAAAAGAAAACTATGATTTATATAAAAGAAGGGACTGATTACAATGAAATTAAATAAATTAATGTTTAGAGAATATGATATAAGAGGAATATGGAATGAAGATATAACCGAAGAAATATCTTATTATATTGGTAGAGCATATGCCACTAAATTATTAAGTTTAAAGAAAAATAAAATGATTGTCGGCTACGACAATAGATTAAGTTCTCCTATTATCGAGAAGAATCTAGTAAAAGGACTTACTGATGGTGGTGTAGATGTAGTAAGACTAGGTCTAGTTACCACACCAATGTACTACTATGCATGGGATAAATTAAATATTCACTGTGGTATAATGATAACAGCTTCACATAACCCAAAAGAATATAATGGCTTTAAAATGTCATATAATGGCATTCATAACTGTTTTGGTAACGAAGTAGCAGAATTATACTATATAATACTAAATGGCATTTATAGCAAAGGAAATGGCTCTATAACTGATGCTAATATAAAAGAAGATTATATTAAGATGATAAATAGTCATATTAATATGGGTAGTAATAAATTAAAAGTAATATATGATTGTGGTAATGGTACTACATCTATCGTAGCCAAAGATATCTTTGTAAGTAATGATAATATAGAGTATATACCATTATTTGCTGAATCAGATGGGACATTCCCTAATCACCATCCTGACCCAGCAGTAGAATCCAATCTTACAATTCTAAAAGAAAAAGTAAAAGAATTAAATGCTGACTGTGGCATAGCCTTTGATGGTGATGGTGATAGAGTAGGAGTAGTCAATGAAAAAGGTGAGTTTGTTTCAATAGATAAATTTATGGTCATAATATGGCGTGATATTTATAATAAAATAGATAAAAAAGAAGGCTTCTATGACGTAAAATGTTCTAAGGTAGTAAGTGATGAAATGATAAAACTAGGGCTTAAACCGATTGAAGTAAGAACAGGTAACTCTTATACTAAAAAAATATCAGTAGATAATAATTACCCATTCGGTGGAGAATTATCAGGACACTTATATTTTAGAGATAAATTTATCGGTACAGATGATGGTATATATGCTGGATTAAGATTAGTAGAAATACTATCACATAATCCTAAAAAAGTAAGTAAGCTTCTTGAAGGTATAACTAAGTATTATAATTATCCTGAAGGAAAGTTTACAGTCGAAGACTCTAAGAAAGATATTATTGTAAGTAGAGTAGAGGAGTACTGTAAGGAAAAAGGCTATAATTATTCTAAAATAGATGGTATTAAAGTACTATATGATGATGGCTTTGCCTTAGTCAGAAAATCTAATACAGGTCCTAATATAACCACTAGATACGAATCATCTGATAAAGAAAAACTAGAACTAATAAAACAAGAATTTGATAGTTTAATTATTAAGTATAGTAAAGAATAGAATAAATATGAATAAAAGAATAGAGTAGAGTACCCTATTCTTTTATTATTAAAATAAATCTTTAGAACTATTGTTATTCTTTTTACATGACTTACAATCATCTTTATGACATTCACAAGTAGTATCGTCATGTGTTTCGTCATCTTTATGACAATTACAGTCAAAAGTATTAGACTTATCTAATTTATTATTAGTTTTAGATTTCTTATCTTTTTTACTCATTTTAATTACCTCCATTAATATTATTAACAATAGGTAATATATTTATTCTTTAATTACTTAATATGAAAAAATTGGCATATTGTTCTTCTATTTATAGAAGTTAACATAATATTGATTATAGGAACTTAGATATTTTATTAAAAGGTGATTAGTTGTTAAGCTAAAAATTACCAATAAAATATACTTATTTTATATAATAATAAATTATCTCTAAATATTTATATTCTTTAATTATAAATTATATTTATATTAATATTATTCTACATATATTTATCTTTTATGTATATAATAAAATTAACTACAATTATTATTATATAGTTAATTTTAAATGTATAATCGTTTATCTAAATGATTTTAAACTCTTTAGAATTATCATTTGATTTTATTCTATTACTTCCCTATTTTTTAGCTAAAATTAAAGTAGGGGACTTATTATTCATTTTCAGGATGGTTTCCTTGTTCAAATCTTATATACTTTGAATCGACTATATTATTTTTAAACCATTCTTGTTCTTCTTTACTATTGTTTACTAATCCAACAACAACAACCATATCTTTTTCGTCTACATAGTTATAACTGTAATTGTTATATATGGATGTGCCATTATTATTAAAATAGTAGATTATTTTATTGTTAATATCATTTAATTCTTCAATACTTACATTACCTACTCTATTATCTGTTTCCACTTTACTACCACATCCAGTAAGTGTTAATGTCATAAGAGTACATACTAAAACTGCAAATAATGTTTTTTTCATAAGTTTAATCATCTCCCGTATAATTATAATATCTTAGTTAAAACTTTTGAGCCATAATCTCAGCAATTTTATCTAAAACTTCACTAGCATTTCGCTCATCAATCTTAGTATAACCAAGTTCTCTTAATGCTTGTATTTTAGCGGTATTTAATTCCTGCGTACGAGATAATTTTTCTTCTTTTTTAGAAGCCAGCATATTTTCCCATTTTTTATGTGATTCTGCAAGCCTTGTTCTTGATGCTCCACCATTACTATATAATGTCATCGCAGAGAACATAATACTTTCAAATACAAACTGATTATTCTCGTCAAATGCAAATTTATTTGGGTCAGTATAACCATAATTTTTTGAGAAGTATGCCAAAATATATTTTAATTCTTTGATAGCATTTAGATTTTCAATAAAGTGATGTAAGTAGGTAACTGTGGCTAATGGCTCCCCTTCTCTACCTTTATTTTCTAATAGAATATTCTTAGACATTAATGTAATATCATTTATTAATTCTATTTCTTCTTTATTTAATCCTGTTAAATCAATACAAGTTTTTTCTTTCTTTTCTTCTTCTTTAGCACTATCAAATATTCTACTTCCTACTGTTTGTAAATATTCCTTATTTATTTCTAAAGCAAGTATTTCATCAGCGCTCTTTACATTTAATAATTCAAATAGTAGTTGACACTTTTCATTAGGTAATTTTGACAAGTCTGTACTATCTAGATAATTGTAAACCATTTGTCTAGATACTCCTAGATACTTAGCCAAGTTAACTTTGGAAATATTTGCTTTTTTTAATATTAAATTTATTTTTTCTACAACATTCATAATTATGTAAGCCTCCTATTGTTACCTATATATATTGTAACATTATTACTAAAAATATGTCAAGTAATTTGTCTAATTTAAAAAAATTACCAATATATAAAAAGAAAATAAATAAAGATATAATTTACTTATTTTCTTTTTATTATGTTTACTAATAAGCCTTATTCTAAGTCTTATTAGTGTTTAATTAAGACAAGTAAACTTGTCTTAATTAAATGTATCTACATACCAATTATATATAAGCATAGTATATATACTTAGATTGTTATACAGATAACTTGTATGGATTACTATTTGAGCCATCTCCTGATTCTATTTCTAGTTCAGAATCTAGATAAAGGACTGGTGTGACCGGGTTCGCAGCACTCGAGTAGCCATAACCGACATGGCCGAGATAAATCACAGTCCACACTTTGTGCGATTCGCCGGAATGAGGGGTTAATAACCATCCACTATTGCTTCCATTATTTGTTATAATCGATTTCATCCAATTATTTGAAGCACAAGTGCTACCATTATATTTATATAATGTTTGATTGCATTGGCTAAAATCCACTGCATAGCCATAATCACTCAGATATGCTAAGACTATTTTACCAGTCCATATTGTAGGTCTTCCTGTATATACTTTTGTTCCTCTTTCTTCTTTATATATTAAATTTGGATATACTGAAGCATTACCTCCTAGATTCCAAGTTGTATCTGCAATCATATTTCTTGTTTCATCATTTTTTATTCCTATACTAGTCATATCTAGAGAGGTTGTTACTGTTGCGGTTGAGCCTGAATAATATGTTACAGTGCCACTTCCATTGTAATAACTGCCATTCAATAGTTTTTGTAATGTTGCCGTAGACCAATCATTATCAGATGTTGTCTTTGAAGAATCATCGTTTTTATCTTGGTCCCATGCCAATTCACCGATTGAAGTATTTCTCATTATTTTTAACTTACCATCAAATATTCCTATTATTCGCCAAACTTCACAGTTGGTATTTGGATATGTTTCGCAGTTAAAATATATATAATTTTTTGGACTTGCTCCATAATATCTTATATTACCACCATCTAAATCTTCTTTTGTACCTCCTAATCTATCATTCATAAGTGATACTGAAGGAGCAATATGATAATCAATACTATTATTTTGAATTGTTTCTTTTTCTGCATTTGTATATAAATTAGTTATATATTCTACTACATTTCCTAATGGTGTATTAAGTACTGCCCCTTCTCCATCAGCGTGTAATTTAAAACTAAATGTTTTATTCATCATAGTATTTGGATTAGTATAGTTAGCTCCATCTATCCATATGTATAATGTATATGATGTCTTTGATGTAGATATACTTTCATTAGTTAATAATACTATATGATTAGTATTATTCTTACTACAAGTAACTGTATTACTAGTTAGATAACTATCACTAAAGTTACCTTCTTTTACTTTAGTAGTTCCTTTATATAATTCATATCTAAAGCTTTCATCTTTTAATCCTGTATCTATACTAGTTATATCTAAATACATATTAAATACTAATCCTGTAGTATCTCCCTTTACACTAATATTCTTTACTATCCCTTTACTTTTATCTGATACTGGTCTTAGATTAGCATTTATATCACTTCCTCCATCAAAGGTAACTGTGGCTGCTCCTACTCCTGCAACTATTTTTGTAGTATCACTATCACTAGTAGTCCATACATAATAAGCATATGTACCACTTACTATTACTACTATTACTAATACTACTAAACTAAATATCATATATATCTTCGCTTTATTATTTTTATTATCTTTCATTACTTATCACCACTTTCTATACTCATACTTATATTTCCTTTATATACACTAGATAATATATCATTAGAATTATCATTATTTACTAAACTACCATCTATCCATATATATACTGTTAACTGTTTTACTTGATTATTTATTTCTATATTATTATATATAGGTAAATTACCAGTACTACTTACTATACCACTAGCTACTTCATTAGTACCATCTAATACTTGATACTTTAGTACATTACTAGTAAGTAATATACTACTTGTAGTACTATCAGTATTTAAATATAATGTACCAGTACCATTACTAATAGTACAAGTATCTTTTAAATTAACTTTAATTACTGAAGATAATCCTTCAGTATAAGTACTTGCTAAACTAAAATTAGCAGGATTACTATCACTACCTATATCTTGTCCTTTAACATAATTAACATCAAAACATTCACTAGTACCAGATATATTAACTACTCCAGACCAAGATAACCAAGCATAAGTAATACTTACTGATACTATTATTATTAATAATACTATTAATAAACTATATAACAATTTTTTATTCATAATATACCTCTTTTCTATAATACAAAAAAGACTATAAAGAAAGACTAATATTTCTATT
>X199_Human__coassemble_1775_pt1 | contig 39422 bp, 42 predicted proteins | sample X199_Human__metabat2_high_PE_009 | metagenome-assembled genome bin X199_Human | reverse complement strand
GCTAATAACAATATAAGGATCATTTCATAAACATAGTAGTTCTTAAATGCCTTATTTTCTTTTTTCATCATTTTTTTAAATTCATTTTTTTCCATAATTTTCTCCAATTTACTTAACATTATCATAAATGTGAACCTCATACGATTTAAAAAAAGTTGCTTCTAATATCACTATTAGAATTTTCTCCATTTAATAATAATATTATTATTAATGTAGGGAGACATAAACTCGGATAGTTCCTACCCTATATATAAATAACCTATATATTCCAACCCTCGTGGTAATCATACCATATGTAAGCATAAAAGTAAATGCTTTTAGAAGTAAAAAAAAGAAAAATCTAACTCACGAATTAATTCTAGTGGAGTGCAATTTTTGTTTATTCAATAAATTACTATTTATAAATTTCAATAAATTTATTCAAGTTTTCTTGATGATAATTTGCACCTTTAATCTTTTTAGCAGAGTTCATTACATATTTTGTGCCATCATTTAGAATAATGGTGATTCTTTTATATATAAAATCTTCATTTTTAATTTTTATTTTCTTAATCTCTTCTGGCTTTATATCAATATATCCATTAATATCAATTTGCATAACTCTATGGTCATCAAGTATAACGGGGATTAGACAAATTTCATTTTCATTCTTATTAACAAAATATCCACTTATATTATTTTTTTGTTTGGCCACCTCAATTAGTCCTCCAACTGCTCCAAGAGCTATTGGTAATGCTGATTGAGGTTTAAATGTGCTAAAGCAATAATTATATTCATTTCCAAAACGATTGATTCTTTTAAATAAATTTTCTACATTTTCAAGCACCATATACTTTTCATTATTGTATTCTTCCATATTTTTGACGCTCCTTTACAAATTATTATTTTTCTAACTAATTCTATAATGGCCAACTATATCATCACGATATTCTAAAATATCTTCTTCATAATATCTTTGATAAGGATTAGCATGATGAATAATAAAAGTTATTCCTTTTTTATTTCTGTTATCTGATACTATTCCAATATGTTTTTTAAATACAACAATATCTCCACCTTGCCACTCATTTATTTTATTTATATCAGTAGTAAGACTTATAGCATTATTATCTAAATATATTTTTAAATTTTGAACTCTTCTAAAATCTATCTTTTTATCAATACTATCTATATTATATAAATCTTTATTGGCTTTAATATCTTCATTTACTAATATCATTAAATCATAGCCTGCATCTTTTAGGGCAAAGGCTACTACATCAGTGCAAACTCCGTATTCATCATTAGGATAGCCTGTAGTATAATATTTACTCTTGTATTTAGGTTTTGTTTTTATATAATCTCTTGCATTATTTAATATATCTGTTTGATCATCTATACCATCATTATCTTTATCTATCTTACTCTTATAAGTTATTATATTAAAATCTTTATTTGTATATTTTTTATGCGGAATATAATTAAAATAATATAATGCATATAGAACTATAATTATTAATATTACTATTGTTGAAGTAATAATAATTGTTATTTTCTTTTTCATAATACCTCTTTCTTTAAATTATTATTTTTCTAATGTTGTGTCTAATGTTTTTTTATCTATGTTTGTTAGTTCATATCTTTTTTTGTTTATTTCAATATTAAAATAATGATCAGGATTATATAATATTTTGGCAATATTATTATTATTAACATCAAATAATTCTATTTCATATTTAGGTGATGGAAGTGTTACTGCACCAGTCCATACTTTTGAACTATTTATTATTGATATAATAGTATTTATTTGTTTTTCTTCTGTAATTGTTTGATGACCTTTAACCTTTATACTTTTTGTTTTTGATATAGTATCTTTTATTATATTTGGTAACTCTATAGTTCCTTCTTTTTGTAATGTAAATGTACCAAAGTTATTATCACAATCCATAACTGCGATTAAATCTTTTTCTTTTCCTAATTTGCAAGTTGTTTTACTATATTTCTCATCATTTGGTATTAAGATAATTTCATTATTTTTATTAATTGTAAACTCTCCTTTTACTTCTTTATCACCTTTGAAAAAAGCAAACTTATTTTTTCCAGTTCCGTGAAAATTGATAAAAGAATCTTTAATATACTTATATTCTCCTTTGCTATTTATTTCAGTTAGTGTCCAAGCTGTTTCTAATTTCTTTAATAATTCTATAGTATCTCCACATATACAGTTTTCACAACAATCTTTACTATTTTCATATAATTTGCTTCCATCATCATTATTTTCAGTTTCTATATAAGTATTTATTTTATCATATATAGTTAGTCCTAATATTTTTATTTTTAGGCCATCATCATATCCTTTTGTTGATTCAGTATTAATGGTATGATATTTTGTTACTTCATATAAAATTGCTTTATACTCTACTGAACCTCCATCTTTTAATTTCATTGGTATTGGAATGAGTGCCAAAATTAATATAATTACTACTATAAAATTTATCTTTTTCTTTTTCATTTTTCTTCTCCTTTATTAAGCCAGCTTATAGTATCTTTTATGGTGTCTTTCATATCCCTATTTTTATATCCTAACTCTTCTTTAGCTTTTTTATTACTAAAATTAGAATTAGAGGATAATGTATATAATGAATACTTTGTAAAGAGAGGTGTTTGTTTTTTTAAATTATAATATGCTTCAAAAAAAGGTGCTATTATTTTTGCTAAACAAATTGGTAATACTATTTTTATTTTTTTTATACCTTGTACATCACATATTAAATCAGATAATTCTTTGATTGTTATATATCTATTTGATAAGATATAGCATTCTCCTTTATTATCTTTTTTAGAGGCTGTAATAATAGCGGCCGCTACATCTCTAACATCAACAAAATCATATCCTCCTTTTACTGTGGCAAATAGTTTTCCATTTGATACTTCTCTTACTAACTCAGTTAAATGGCTATTACCATAATCATATGGTCCTATAATTCCTGATGGATGAATAATACAAGCATTTAAGTTTTTATTTTTAACTGCATTCATAACATATTTTGCTGCTTCGGCTTTGGTTTTGGCATATAATCCATGAACTTCATCAGGATTAAAATCAGTTATCTCTTCTATTAAATCATTATTTTCTTTCTCTGGAATGGCATGTACACTACTAATATAAATAAGTTTAGCTTTTGTTTCTAGTACTTTATCTACTACATTTTTAGTACCATTAACATTTACATTATAAACAAGTGGATTATATTTAGTCTTTATGTATACAACTGCTGCACAGTGAATTACAAATACTTCTTTACCATCTATGTTTTCAAAAAGAGGTAATAAGGTTTCTTTCTTTGTAACATCTCCATAATATATTTTGCACTTTAATTTTTCTAATGATTTTATTGATTCGCCATTTAAAACGAAAGCTCTTATTTCATTATTATCATCTTGTTCTAACTTTCTTATAATATTATTTCCTAAAAAGCCATTTGCTCCTGTTACGATATAGATTCTTTTCATATTTTACCCTCCTATCTAATATATTAGTTAATCTCTATATATAATTATATCATTAATTATACAAATAAAAAAGAGCTAGAATGTATCTAACTCAATTATTTTACTCTATACATCTTCTTCTCTCATCATTCTTCATACCTAACTTCACTCATATAGTTAAATCCACTTAAGAAATAATCGTATTGATATTCTCTTACTCTATTTTCCATAATATCATTTATTGGTATAAGTGTTAAATCTTTTAATACTACATATTTATATGTAAAAGTTAATACTTCATCATAATATTTAGTTAACATATTAATTTTTACTGTAGTAATAACTGTTTTATTTAGATCAGTATCAAAATAACTCATTAATTCATAAAAGGCTTTATCTGTTTTTACTATTCTTTCATTATATATTCTAATTACTTTTTCACCTTCATAATTACCACTTACTTTTTCAGTAGTAGGATACTTCTCATTACCATAATTCTTACTATATAAAATATTATCTTTTACATAAACATAATTAGACATAAAATCATAATCTATTTTTTTACCAAGAAATTCTGTTGAATATTCCCATTTTAGATAATCACTTAAACTATAATTAGCTTTTAAATACATATCATAACTATCATTTATTTTATTATCTGTATTATTATCATGTAATGTATATATAGTATCATTATAATCATAAAATTTTATATCTGGTCCAGCATCAGGAGTAATATTCATAACTTTAATATTTTTATCTACATCATATACTTTTTTATAAGTAAATTCTCCTATATCTAATTTTTCCGGATTGAAAATATAAATGGAATTATTATTTATGAAGGAGTATTTGTTAAAGCATGTATTTTCATTTAATATTTCTCCACCAGTTAATTTTAAATACTTTTTATCTGGGTATTTCTTTTTTAATTCTTCTAAAATAGATGTTGACTCTTTAGGTGTATGATCTATTGGCATTGGTTTATTACTTATTATAGCAATAATAACCACCATAGATATTAATATAGCAATTCCTATAATAGCATAAATTATTTTTTTATTCTTCATATCACACCTACTTTTCTATATATCCACTTGTCTTTTGTAAGTACATATCGTCAGTTACTGGTTTATATCTTTCTCCATCATATTCATCATTAAATCCATTATATGCCTTATATATTTCATTTGTTTCAGTATCATAAACTCTTTCATAACCAAGTGTGGCATCACTTTGTTTTTGACTCATAATATCAAAAGATGTATTTCTTTTATTCCATGAATCCATTATTCCATCACTTATTTCATTACCTATTGCTCTAATTTGCTGAAAATTTTTCATGACTGCGTCTTGTTGTTGATTAAATCCATTTATAAATGTATCTGTAAAACTAAGTGAAGAACAAATAGTATTTAATGTATCTTCCCAATCAATAAATTCATCTTTTGGTGTAGTAATAAAAATCGTATCATATACATTTAAGTATTGTATATCTATTTGTTTTCCTGAAATTATATTTTCATAAACATAATAAGTACCTACATCATATACATAAGCAGTAAATATTCCTTCACCTTCTTCGCCATTTGTATCTTTAAATGTTGCTCTTAATATATCTCCACCTAAACTGCCTTTACCTAAATTCTCACTTACAGTAAAATCTGTTAAAGTTGGAAAAGTAAATGCAGCCGTATTATTTAAAGTACCTAAATCATTAAATATTTTATAAAATCCTTCTGTATCTTTAGTGGCTATTACACTAGTTTTAGCAAACATATCATTTGGATAATATTTTTGTTGCCATCTTTTGGCATCTTCTGATTTATTATAACCTTCTGTTTTCATATTTAAGAAAAATTGATAAAGTGGTTTATCTGGATTATATACTTTAATTGTATAATGAATATAATCTCCTAGTGTATCTACTTTCCATCCTTTTGGTATCTTAATAGAAAACTCATTTGTTTTATAATCTTCAAGTTCTATTTTACTAGCCTCTGATTTTACTATTTTAATGTTTTTATCTGGATTATAAAATAGTCCTTTATCATTATCTCTAGTTAATAAAAGAATACCTCCTATTACTATGAATATAACTACACTTATTATAATTAGATTTTTTTTAGAAATATTTAATTTCCCTATTTTTATCATCTCGTTCCTACTTCCTTATTATTATTATAAGTTAAATGTCTAAACAGAACAATAGACTTGTCTTAAAAATCATTGTTTTTGCTGGAAAGTTATTTTTATTGTTTAAAATGTATAGTATAATAGTGCTTAAGGAAGTGATGTTTATGAATTTTAAAGAAGTTTTAAATAAGTATTTGAAAGAATTAAATTGTTCTTCAAAAAAATTATCAAATGAATCTGGGCTATCTGAATCTGTTATAAGTAGATATAGAAGTGGTGAAAGAACTCCAGTAAAAAATAGTGAACAATTGAATAAATTAACTAATGCTCTTTTTAATATTGCTAAAGATAATAATAAAAATAAATATACTTTTGATAAAATAGAAAGTGATTTTAATAGTACATTAGCTAGTGATGACTTTGACTATACTACATTTAGTAATAATTTAAATACTTTAATAACATCACTAAACATAAATACTCATGAAATGTCTAAGTATATTGTATTTGATGCCTCGCATATTTCAAGAATTAGATATGGTAAAGCTAAGCCATCTAATCCAGTAGAATTTTCAAATAAAATATGTTCTTATATTTTAAATAGATATAAAAATCCAGATGATATAAATAATTTAATGATGATTATTGGATGTAAAAAAAGTGATTTATCAAATGAAAAAATCTATAGTACTTTATTTAATTGGTTAACTAGTGAAATAGTTCCTGTTAAAAATCAAATTTCCGATTTTTTACATCATCTTGATTCATTTAACCTAGATGATTATATAAAAGTAATAAAATTTGATGAATTAAAAGTTCCTAGTATTCCTTTTTATAAAGCAAAAACAAAACATTATTATGGTATTGAAGAAATGAAACAAGGCGAACTAAACTTTTTTAAAGGGACTGTTTTATCTAAATCTAAAGAAGATATATTTATGTGTAGTGATATGCCTATGGAAGATATGGCTAAAGATATAGATTTTGGTAAAAAATGGATGTTTGCTATTGCTATGTGTTTAAAAAAAGGACATCATCTAAATATTATTCATAACTTAGATAGGCCTTTTAATGAAATGATGTTAGGTCTAGAAAGTTGGATTCCTATTTATATGGCTGGCCAAATATCTCCTTATTATTTAAGTAATCTTAAAAATAATATATATAATCATTTAAACTATGTATCAGCAGCAGCAGCTTTATCTGGAGAATGTATAAATGGTTTTCATAATAAGGGGATGTATTATTTAACTACTAATAAAAATGAAATTGAATACTATAAAGAAAAAAGTGATTTACTTCTAAAAAAAGCTAAACCACTTATGGAAATTTATAGGGAAAGCAATATAAAGGAATACCATTTATTTTTAAAGAAAGATGAAAATATAGAATGTGATAGAACAAGATATATTTCTTCATTACCTTTATTTACAATTAGTGATGAATTATTAATTAAAATCTTAAAAAGAAATAAACTTACAAAAGAAGAAATTGATAAGATAATTAAATATAAAAATAATGAATTTAAATATATGAATAGTATTCTTAAAAAGAACAAAGTATTTGATTATATTTATGTTATTAAAGAAGATGAATTTATAAGTGATACTCCTTCCCTTTTATTAAATAATTTATTCATAGATAAAACAATTAACTATACTTATAAAGAATATATCGAACATTTAAAATTAACAAATGAATATGCTAAGAATAATAAAAACTATAATATCTTAACTGAAAAAGATAAAACTTTCAAAAATATAACGATAACTATTTTAAAAAATAATCATGTTATTATTTCAAAAAATTCTAATCCAACAATACATTTTGTTATTAGGCATCCCAAGTTAGTTGCCGCTATTGAAAGTTTTAATCCTCTTGTAAAGGAATTATAATTTATAATATTAATTATTTTAATAGAGGATTAGAAATTGATCTAATCCTCTTTTTGTTATACAAGTAAAACCTTTCTTCTTAAATTGTTTATACTTTTCTTAATATTTTTTATATTTAACTAAATAATATTGGTATATTACCATATAGTATTATTCTTAATATTCCTATTAATACTAAATGTAATGGATAGTATAGATAGAAGAACCATTTTAACCATTTTGTTTTTCCTCTTTCGCCATTATATTTTTTTAAAAGAGGATATACTAGTACTGCAAACAAAGATATTATTCCATATATTTTATTTACAAAGATAAATGATATTAAAGCATATAATGATAACCATAACATCATTGCTTTCATTTGTTTATTTAAATTACCTCTAGCAGAATACATAGATAGTATACTCATTACCGCTATTGAACTAAAGTCAGCAGGAAAAGCTATTATATTTATTAATATTACTAATATCCATTTTTGATATTCTTTTAATTTATTATTACCATTAGCTACATATAAAGCTACTACTGCCCAAGCTAGTGACCACATAATACTAGTTTGATTAAATACACTACCAGTAGCAAATGGTATATAATTTATACCAAAGGCAAAACAATAAGCAAAGTGTGATATTATAGCAAAGATAAATAATCTTGTTATATATTTTTTTAGATTCTTAGTATAATAATAGCCTTCACATATAAAGAAGAACATTATAGGAGCAGTCAATCTACCAATAACATGTAATATTATTGGTATGATATTATTTTGCATATTAGGGTATAAAAGATCTGCTAGATGATCTATTGTCATAGCTATTATTGCTATTATTTTTAAATGATTTGAATTTAATTTTTTCATATTTATTCCTCTATAATTATTATATCAAAAAAAGTAGAATATTTCATCTACTTTAGATTAATTTTATTTATTTCCTAATGAGCTTATAATCTCATTAGGTGATAAGAAGCCTGTAGTCTTCTTATCAAATATTTATTTTATCTAAGTTGTTTTTTACTTAGGATACTAATTCCTATTAAGTTACAACCTGCTATAAATACAATCATATAGTATACAACATATTTTCTACTTAAAATACTCAAGTCAGATATTCTCCATGCAATAGATGAAGGTAATATATCATTAGTCACTTCGTATACTTTTCTTTTAGTTCCAGTGAGATATTTAGCATTTTTTACGTTTTCTACTACTAGCCCGTTGTCAGCTACTATAGTTTGATTTACATACTCTGGTTCTTTTAAATGTTCTAACATTAAAAATGATAAAATTGATAAACCAAATACTATAATTGTAGATATTACTACAGTTAATGTTTTATCCGCAAATAGGACTGATAATAAAGTAAATAATGAAGTAAATGATATAGTAAGAAGGATAACTTCTCCAAGTAATTTTAATATTTCTATAGTACCAAGTCCACTAGGTTCTAAGAAGAATAAACCAAATATAAGTATAATGAACATATAAGTAAATAAGCACATTAATCCTTCAATTATACAAGTAATCAAATAAGATAAATATATTTTGGGTCTGCTATAACCTGATATTATTTTATAGTTAATAGTTCTATCAGAAAAATCACTTCCTACATGTAAACTAGTAAATATTGCTATAAAGAAACCTATAAATGCACTAAAAAACCAAATTATATTATAACTTACTTCTGTACTACCAGTTTTAATATAATTATACTGTGTTATACAAATAAAGATAGTTATTATAAATATTATTATTATAGAGCTAAGAAAAGCACCACTATTTTTTATTCTAAATAATTCTGATTTTATTAACTTATTCATTTTCTCCTCCTAGTAACTTTAAGAAATAATTTTCTAATGTATCTTTTTCTTCTTTGATATCTTCTATTTCTATTTTATTATTATTTAGTTCTGTTATAAATTTAGGTATATTTATTTTATTATATATAGTTATTTCTTCTTTGCCTGTTTTTTCATAATTTATATTATTATCATCTAAGTATTCTGCTAATTTATCAGTGTCTTTTATTTTTACTGTTGTTTTCTCTCTTATTTTACTATTTAACTCTTCATAACTTATTTCTTCTACTATATGACCTTTATCTATAAATCCATAATTAGTAGCAATTTTTGATAATTCATCCAAATAATGACTTGATATTAGTATTGTTATATTACTTTTTTTATTTAAATCTAATACTAATTTTCTTATTTCTATTATACCTTCTGGGTCTAATCCATTTATTGGTTCATCTAATATTAATAAGTCTGGATTGCCTACTAGGGCACAAGCTATCATTAATCTTTGTTTCATTCCTAATGAGAATGTTCTAACTTTTTTATTTTTTTCTTTTAATAAGCCTACTTTATCTAATAAGCTATCTATTTCTTCATATGAAGTTATTCCTTTTATTTTATATACTTCTTTTATATTATCATAAGCATTCATATTATAGTATAAATATGGATACTCAATAATTGCTCCTATTTTCTGTCTCTCTTTATTTATATTTTTATCTTTATTTGATATTCTATAGATAGAATATGTACCACTAGTAGGTTCTTCTAATCCACAAAGTAATCTAATTAACGTTGTTTTACCTGCTCCATTTTTACCTACTAGTCCGTATATGCTTCCTTTTTCAATATGTATATTTAAATTATTTAATGCTTTAAAATTACCATATTTCTTTTCTAAATTTTTTACTTCAATTATATATTCCATGATTAGCCTCCCTCTATAATCTATAATCATTATATCAAAAAAAGTAGAATATTTCATCTACTTTAATTTTTTTATCAAATATTTTTTTAAAATTTGGCTTAAATTTGGCTTAAATTTGGCTTAAATTTGGCTTATTTTATTTTTTCTTGATATTTCTTAGTTAAAATATAATCAACATTTCTAATTTGCTTATCATTTTCTCTCACTAGAAAACCATTTTCGAGCCACTCTTTAATCCAGTTATTCGCTGTATTCAGGCTTATCTTAAAATGACTTGCTATATCTTTAGCCTTAATTTTACCATTATTTAATATATAATTTGCTATCCATCTTTCTCTTTTATCTAGTGTATCTAAGATATTTACCTCTTCTTTACTATTCAAATATATTTCTTTTACTAAGTGATAATTAAAAGGATTTCTTACCATTACATATCCTTCTTTATATCTATTCATAAACCATTCAGTATAAAAAGCCACTATATCAGTTCTTCCACTTACATTTAATATCATAATTACATCACATCTAATATTATAACACAAATATAAATTTATTAATTATACAATTAATTTATTATACAAAATCATATTATTGCAAAAACAATCTCATTCATTTATTTGTTATAATAAAAATATAAGGTATATGCCATAACTCCAAAAAAATCAATAGTTTTCTGACTTTTTTGGAGTTATAACACTTTTTTTGATATTTTTTTAGGAATATTTACTTCAATATTTAAAAAATACATAAGTTTTAAGCCTATGTATTTATATTTAGATTAAATTGATTTTTAAAAATATATTTTTGATATTAACAAGTAATTACACTTTAGCAGGTACAATAATACTATTAATTACCTTGATTGCAGCTATTGTATTCTCAAATGATATGTCTTTTGCATAAGCATAATTATTTTGATAATTTTTCCACAGTGATTTTAGTTTTGAATCTTCATTAATTAATTCTATGTATTTATCTGCATTTTCTATATAATTTAACGTTTCTCGTTTTTCAGATGTATTAAATATTGCTTTTCTTAAAATAGTTTTATCAATATCATTCCATTTTAAATTAACAAACATATATAAATCATAATAATCTTTCATTCTAGTGTTATCAATATTTCTACTAATTATTGCTTCAAATTTTTCTGCAATTATTGTTTCATAATTATAAGTCATAATGTTAACTATTTCATTATCAAATAAAGTTTTATATTCAAACTGTACTTCTTTATAAGTAATAACATCACCAGTAGTTATATCAATCATTAAATTAGTTCTAAGACCATCAAATTCTGCTTTTAAGTTAATATTAAAACCAGAATATAATTCTTCCTCTCTAATATCTTTAATATTTTCTATCTCAAGTTTAATATTATCTTTTAAATCAATACTTATAATTTCATTTACAACTTTAGTAATGGTAGTTCTATCTAACGGTAACCCTTTAATAGTAGTATCTAAATCCATAGTACTTCTTAAATTTACTCCAAAGATAGACGATAATAATAAACCACCTTTAATTATAAATTTATCTTTATATTTAGATACTGATATTCTTTTAAGTAATGCCTCAAACATAAAACTTTGAATTAAATACTTATTAGGTATATTAGTACTTGATGCTAAATTGGACACTTTTGCTTTTAAACTATCTTTATTTTTAATCATTGAAGTACCTCAAAAGTATTTCTTACTTTGTTATAAATATTCATTTTCTTAGCATATTCATATAGTTTTAATGTATTCTTCTTTTTACTATAAAAATATTCTCTAATTGCCTTATTAAAAATTTCAACATCGATTTTCTTTTTATTTTTAATAATATCACAAATCGTCTTATCTAAATCATATACTCTAATTACATTGCCTGAATCTAATTTATAATTAATAACTCCTAAATCTAATAGTTCTTTTTTTGTATAGAACAAATTAACATTGTCTTCTTTTTGTAGTGAGCCTTTATATCCATTTTTAACTGTAATATCATACTTAATGGGTATTCTATTAGAAAAGCCATATAGATAAAGTGCCGTAGTATTAGAATAAATTGCATACTTACTCTTACTTTGTAAAATAACAAACTCATCCACTAATACATCTTTTTTAACATAAATTCCACGACTTACTCTTTCTATAACACCATTCTTAACAAGTTTAGTAAGATAAATTCTTGGAATGCCATTATTAACAATACTTTTTGTAGTTAAATAACCACTATTAAATAAATTTAAAATCTTCTTTTCATATTCCATGCTCATTTTCCTTTCACACTTAAATTATAACATATTTAAGTGTATTTGAAAATATAATTGCTGCTTTTTTTCTTATTTTTTTAATATTTTAAGTTATTTTTCAACATTAATATAGAAAAAAATACATAAGCTTTAAACCTATGTATTTATCTTTTTAATATCTTTGCTATTATCTTTTTAGTATTACGATATAATTTATAACCAATATCATATATATAATAACCAAACTTATCTAATATTAAATCAAACTCTCCAATATACTCTAAAACATTACCACCAAAGCCTCTTTTAAATTCATAAACACCATAATTTTCACTACCTGGAGTAAAGTTACCACTGATACCTCCAAAATCATATATTGGTAGCCCTCTTTCCATAGCTAGTTTAATCATTTCCATTTGCATTTTATACTGAGCCATTAAAGGCATATATTCTTTATATGTACCACCATAAACATAATTTAATTTATCTTTATCAAAAATAAATACTCCAGCACTTATAGGTATTTTTTTTCTTTTATCATTCATAACTGTATCATATAGTTTATCACCAGTACATTCTTTTAAATACTTATTTCTATCTAAATAAATTATCGTAAGAAGACTTCTATCCCCTAGAAGATTATTTAGATTTTTATAATATTCTAAAGATCTATCAAAGTGATTCTGTCTATTCGCAGTGCTTTGCATAACTTCTTTAAAATCACTAATATCATCATCATTACCCAGTATAACAAGTTCTAAAGGATACTTATCATATTTCCTAATGCATCTTCGGCATCTTTGATCCATACCCATCATGATATCATCCATGCTTTTAGTAATATCTAAATAATAACTCCATCTAAGTTGTATCTCATCTGTATATCCAGTAGTAAAACCATGATGTTTATATCCTAATTTAGTTAAATTATTCATAACCTCTTTATTACAAAAATCTGTGACTACATTACCACCATTATCATGTTTTTGATATTCTACAAATGGATCAATCTTTAATACTATGCCTTTTCTCTTTATTAAAAAGTTCTTTATTTTCTTAGTAAAAAAACTAAGTACTTCTGTATCGTTATAATCAAGTAGTACCCCTCTTGGAGCATAATATAAATATTTATCTAAATATACTTTTTTACCAATTATTAGAGATATTGCTACTAGTTTATTATCTCTTAATACTCCTACAAAATAATGTTTCCAACCAGTAAGTTCTTTTATTTGAGCCCAAGCATAACTTTGATAAAAACTACTACCTGGAAAATTATTACTTGCTTTTTCAAACTCTTCTTTTGTTAATTCTACAAACTTCATTACTATCACCTATCTTCTAGAGGAACTCTATTTTTTCTTAACTAACACTTTATTCCATATCTAAAGGTAAACTAACTTTAAATGTGGTTTTATCTTTATTACTAGTTACTTCTATCTTACCATTATGTAATTCTACTATCTGTTTACTAATGGCTAAGCCTAAGCCACTACCACCAGTCTTACTAGTCCTTGAAGTATCTAGTCTATAGAAGTTCTCAAATATTTTATCTAATTTATCTTTAGGTATCATTTTACCTTGATTAATTATTTCTACTTTTATTTCTTTGTCTTTCTTTTTGACATTAATATCTATATTAGTATTTTCTTTACTATAATTTATGGCATTCTTAATTAAATTATTAAATACTCTACTAAGTTTATCAGAATCAGCATATATAGTTATATTGTTATCACTAGTAAAATTAATATTCTTATTAAGTTCTTTTAACATAGGATAAAAATCATCTATTATCTGTTCTAACATTATATTAAGATTTAACTCTTCTTTCTCTAGAATAATCTTTTCTGAATTAAATCTTGCTATATCAAATAACTCATTAATTAATTCTTCTAAACGATATGATTTATTTAAAGCAAGTTCTATATATTTTTTTCTTTGCTCTAAAGGCATATCATCTATTTCATTTAAAAGAGATAAATAACCTATTACTACTGTTAAAGGAGTTTTTATATCATGAGCTAGATAAACAATTAATTCATCTTTTTTCTTTTCATTTTCTTCAGCTGATTTTTTATTTTTAATGGACTCACTTCTAAAATGATTTAATTTAACTTCTAACTCCTTCATCTCTGGAGGTAAATCTATATACTCTTCACTTCCATCAAATAACTTTTCTGATGAATCAGATATTATATTTATATATGATGTCATATGTTTTATTTCTTTATATAGTAATATTAAAAATATTATTATGGCCAATGTGGCTACTACTATATATACTGTACCATTATAATATAATTTATTAAATGTCTCAATAGATCTATAATAACTAACTGAATCTATATCATATAACCACTGAAAATCAGATAGTTCAATTATTCTCTTTAAAAGGATAAAAAATACTGCAATAATTGTAAAACTAATAATCATTTTTCCTACTAGTGTCCAGAATCTCTTCTTAAATAAATCTTCTCTATTACTTTTCAATTTTATACCCCACTCCATAAATTGTTTTTATATACTTTGGTTTGCTATAAGTATCTTTCATCTTTTCTCTTATATGTCTAATATTAACCATTATTGTATTATTATCTTTTTCAAAATAATTTTCTTTCCAAACACTTGAAAATAGAACATCACTTTTTACTACATTACCTCTATTCTCACAAAGAAGCCAAAGTATAGCAAATTCTGTCTTAGTAAGTTCTACCCTCTCATTATTAAAAATAAACTCATGTGTATCATTATTTATTACTATACCTCTAAAATCTATTATATTTTCTTCTTTAACATTATTATATTTTTGATATCTTCTTAGTTGAGCTTTTACTCTAGCCATAAGTTCTAATGGTTCAAACGGTTTAGTTACATAGTCATCTGCTCCTATTGAAAGACCATTTATTTTATCGATATCTTCTACTCTAGCGGTAGCAAATATGATAGGGAAATTATATTTTTTTCTAATAATACTACATAGTTTAAAACCATCTACTTCAGGCATCATAACATCTAATATAGCCAAGTCTATTTTTAAATTATCTATATCTCTTACTACATCAGTACTAGAGTAATATTTAATAACATTATAATTTTCATTCTTTAAATACACTTCCAAAAGATCTGCAATTGCTTTTTCATCTTCTACTATTAGAATATTTGTCATCTTACCACTTCCTAAATTATTATAGCATATTTTTATTTACAAAATCTTAATATTTTCTTAAATAACTAATATTTTAGTATATATTCTTTGCTTATATATAATAAATATGGTTGATATATTTATTTGAGACAATACTTTGGCTCAAATAAACACTCTAGAACCTTAGATCTAGAGTGATCATAATAAACTATACATTAATACTACGATATTCTTTAATACCCTTATTCATAAGAATATAATATAAAATAATAGTTACTAGAATAATAATAAATACATGCGTGCTAAGTAATAAATATATATTTAACTTATCATATAAAGAAAAGATACCAATTACTGAGATAATAATAATACCCATATTAATAAATACCGCTACCATACTACTCATACTCTGTTTTACTACTTCCGTATCATTTGAAGCATTCATCTTAGGATATTTCAAATTAATAACTAATCCTAAGATACTAGATAAAGTAATAGTACTAATACTCATACTAAATATTAATAATATATAAATAATATTAACTTTAAATACTATAAAGAATATTAATTCAGATATAATAACAAAAGGTAATTCTATAATATATGGATAAATTATCTTAGACTTTAAAATATCTTTTTCACTAATAGGCAAACTCTTCGTAATATTTATCGTCTTACCTTCTAGTGATATTGATGAAGATGTTATCAAAGTCATCAAACATGAGAATAATACTAAGATATAATAAATAACTGGCATTGAAATATCTATACTTAACTTCTCATTACTAAGTAACATCTCTATAATACTATTTCCTTTAATACATAAAAGTACTGTTAATACTAGTATTAAAAGTAAACCAAATATGGTATTAAACATATATACTGGTGAAGAGAAATATCTCTTTAGTTCCTTCATAGTTAAAGCCTTAATAGGACTATTCTTTTTATATACTTCTTTTTTATTTTTATTCTTTCTTACTATACTCTCTTTAGAATTTGATATTATTTTAAAGTAATATTTACCTCCTAGTAAAATGAATAAGATAAATGGAATAATATTCATTAGTAATAATTTAATAAATACCATGATATCAAACTTATCTATTAATGTAGTATAGGCTCCTACTGGGTAATATATTCTTGTTAACATATCATTAATACTTGAGGCTTTGCCTGCTATATCTTCTATAAAATTATTTAAATTAAAACTTAAGAAAAAGATACCCATAAAGATAATACTAGATAGTATTGTTTGAATTATCTTCTTTGATTTAAATTTACTTGATACCAGTTTAACCAAATAACCTAAGATACTAGATATAACTGTAGGTATAATTGGTATTAGTATAGTCATAATAAAAGATATTATATAAAAACTTATACTAGGATGTTCAAAGTAGATATAGATTACAAAAGCTGGTAATAAGAACATTAAGTTATATATATACTGAAATAGTATTAATTTAAATATTCTAACAAATAGTATTTGACTTCTTTTTATTGGCAAGGAAAATAATAAGTCATTATCTTTACATTCAAATAGTATTCCTTGTGATTTATAGATACCTTCAATTATCGTTATAATACTAACCATAAAGATAAATAAACTAAGCATTACATAAGTTAAACCTATTTCATGTAAGGGCTTACCTATCACATAGGCATAATAACCTATTGAGTAAGCTACTACTAAGAAAAGAAATACTGGTAATAATATCTTCTTTTTAGTACTAGCATTCTTACCCGCAGAATACTTAAACATATTCATATCTTCAGTAAGAACAGCTTTTAATAGTGATAGTGTTTTCATTATTTTTCACCTAGTTCTAAGAAGACCTGCTCTAATGATTCATCACCTTTGATATCTTTCATCTTACCTACTTTAACAATAGTTCCATCTTTAATAATAGCTACTCTATCACATAGTTTTTCTGCTACATCAAGAATATGAGTAGAGAAAAATATTGTCTTACCATTCTTAGTCATATCCCTCATTATTTCTTTCATGTCATAGACAGCTTTAGGATCTAAGCCAACGAATGGTTCATCCATTATTAGTACTTTAGGATTATGAGCTAAAGCAGCGATTAAAGCAACCTTTTGTTTCATACCATGAGAAAAACTTGATATATCATCATTCAATTTATCTTCTATCTCAAACATTTTAGCATACTTTAGCGTATTTTCACTTCTTATATTCTCTGGTACTTCATACATATCACATATAAAATTAATAAAATCAATTGCTTTCATATTTTCATATAAATCAGGATTATCTGGTACATAAGCCATTATTTTCTTGCATTCTAGAGGTTCTTCTTTAATACTTTTATTATCTATTAAAATATCCCCTTCTTCAAAATCTAGAATACCCATAATACTCTTTATCATCGTCGTTTTACCTGCGCCATTATGACCTATAAAAGCAAATATCTCACCACTTTCTATTTTAAAACTAACATTCTTTAATACTTTCTTTTTACCATTATAAGTCTTACTTACATTTTTTATTTCTATCATAAATCCTCCATATCACTTACATAGTATATCAAATTATTTATTATAAAACTTTAATATTTTCTTAAGATTATTATTTTTTAAACTTAACTACTATCTCTCCTATACCACCATCTAATTTAATAGTATTAGTGCCATTACCAAGAGTACTATTATCTCCTACCTCTATATCATTAATAGTTACTTTACCAATACCTTTATTCACTTCAAATCTATAATTATCAAAAGTATTTAATAGATTTAAAGATAACTTACCTACTCCTGAAGAGATACTACTATTACCTGTAATATTTGAAGTAATTTTAACTTCTCCTACTCCAATATCTAAATCTAAATCATTAATACTACCATTATTAATAGTAAAAGTACCTGCTCCTGTATCTATATCTGCTCTCTTTGAATAAAGATTATTAATTAAAGTAGTACCTGTTCCTAAATCAATATCTAACTTCTCAGTATTAATACTATCTATATTTAAATTACCTGCTCCTGTATTAATATCAATTTCATTTAAGTTAGTATCAGGTATAGTAATAATAAGTTCACTCTTTAACTTACTATTAGTAAGATGATAGCCTTCTTCTTTTATTTTTAATTCATTATTATCTATTTTATATTTAATATGTTTGTTATTAGTTTCTATTATAAAACTATTTCCAGGCTTAATAACTAAATTACTAGAATTAACATCTATATCTAAATACTTAATATTCTCAGTACTTTGATTCAATAATATACTAGTATTTTCTTCAATAACATTATCTTTACTGAACATACTAGTAAAAGCATATAATCCTCCTACTATAGAGAAGAATATTGTAAAAGTTAAAAATAAACCAAAAGCAACTGCTAGAGACTTAATAATTCTTTGTCCTGTGCTCATTTAATATCTACCCCACCAAACAAACAACTAGCATTTACATAGATAGTATATTTCTTATCTTCATTATTTTTCTTTTTATTATTTACTCCACCAAAGATAGAATTAGATTTAATTTTAATATTAACATCATCAGGTACAATAATATCTATACCCCCAAAGACACTACTAGCATTAATAACAACATCTTCTTTAATTTTAGCCTCTCTCAAATCACAAGTAATACTACCAAAGACACTATTTAAAGTAGCTCCTTTAAATTCTTCATTAGGAAAATCAATTCTTTGTCCTGAGAATGTAGCACAGTATTCATTATCTTTAGTATTCTTATTATTTAATTTCTTTATTTCATTATTAATCTTACTATTGAAAGTATTTTTAAATATTAAAGATAAACCTATTATAACAATTATACTAGGTAATAATAACTTCCATATTAAATTAAAATCTATAATATTTTGCATTCCAAGTAATAGAATAACTCCTACTAAAAGACCAATGATATTGCCTGTTTTATCTTTATTAGTAAATAAGCCTATAAAACATGGTACAATAATAACTAAAGTCCACCATCCATCAAAAAAGATATCTATATCAGTAATACCTATAGTATTAAGTCCAATAATAACTCCAATTATAACCAAAATAATTCCCCATAAAATATTTTTTATATTATTCATTTCTATCTCTCCAATCTTTATATTATTTATGCACTCTATAGTTTGTAATCTATAGAGTGTTAACTTAAGCCATAAGTCTTAAGTTAATATGCTAAACGCATCTATCATATAGAAGCCGAATCTATATATCAAAAAGAAACTACTTAAGTAGTAACTTAAGAGCTTCTTTTATTTGTTCTTCTAATTTAAGTTCTGGATTTACTTTGCCAACTATCTTCTTAACATCAGCTTGTTTATAACCAAGTCCAAGTAGAGCCTCAGTAAGTTCATTAGAATGATCTTCTCTCTTAAATAGACCTGTATTAATAACATTAAGTTTACCTTTTAAGTCAAGAATAACTTGTCTAGCAACTTTATCACCAATCTTAGGAAACTTCTTTAGATAATTAATATTTTCTGTTTCTATGGCTTCTTCAATCATAGTAATAGAACCGGTGGCAAGCATAGGAAGAGCCATTTTAGGACCAAGTCCTTTAACAGATATTAATTTTAAAAATAATTCTTTTTCTTCTTTGGTTTTAAATCCATATAAAGAATATTCATCTTCAGCTACTTTAGTATAAGTATATATAGTATAATTTTTACCTATCATAAAACCATAAGGATTAGGTACATATATTAAGTATCCAATACCATTATTATCAATAATAACATAACTAGGTTCTATTTCTTTTATTTCCCCACTGATATATCCATACATATTATTTCATTTCCTTTATATCTTTAGTAGTTACTTTATTAAATAAATTATCCTCTATATCTTTTACCATATCATTCTCTTTATGAATTTTATCTATTGCTTCTTTAATCATAATACCAAGTAATTCTCTGTAATCAATATTTTTATCATCAAATAGATGATGTGAAAAGAAATTGGGAATGGTATTAACTTCATTTACATATAATTTTTTCTTCTTATTATCATATACATAATCTATTCTTGCTACTCCAGATAAAGCAAGTACTTTATAAGTCTTTTTACTAGTTTTTTCTATCTCTTCAGTTAAAGTCTTAGAAATATCCGCTGGAAAGATTCTTTTAAAAGTATCATCTTCATTATCTTTACGATATTTATCATAATAGTTACATGGTTCATCTTTAATAATTTCTTCAATTACACTACCAATAAGTTTACCTTTACTAAGTAGTACTGCCATATTAAATTCTCTTCTATCAGCAATATATTCTTCTACTAGAACTCTCTCATCATTCTTCATTGCTTTTTCTATTGATGACTCTAATTCTTCTTTTCTATTAACTATCTCAATACCAATACCACTACCAAGTCGTGCTGGTTTAATAATAAGTGGATACGATAATTCTTCTATCTTCTTAAATATATCTTCCTTATCTAATTTATAATCACTGTCAGAAAAATAAACATAATCTACTACCGGGATATCATTACCATTAAGTACTTCTTTGGTAAATACCTTATCTTGACATAAACTTGAAGAATAAATATCACTACCTACTATATGGATACCAAGTGTTTCTAAATATCCAACAATGCTACCATCTTCAGTATATTTACCATGTACCATTGGAAAAGCAAGATGTATTTCTTTATATACTCTTTTAATTAATCCTGTAGTTTGAAGTATGAATTTACCATTCTTATTAATAAGATTAACTTTTGTAGCATATCTATCTATTAATCTAAAATCTTTATAGCTATCAATATATCTTAACATACCACCACTATAAAAAGTTAAATCTTTAGTAATATAGATAGGTACTACTTCATATCTTTCTTTATCTATATTATCCATTGCTTGAATAGCAGTTAGTACAGATAGATCATGTTCTAAACTTCTTCCTCCAAATATTACTCCAATACTTAATTTCATCTTAACACCTCTTACCTATATTATATAATAGTTTTTTCTATTTTTAAAGTAAAATTAATAAACTTGACATTTATAAAGTAAAGTAACGAAAAGAGAAACCATTATTAGTTTCTCTTAAGGTTAATCACTAACTAGTCCTTTACCTACTTTTTTATCTCCTAGATAAAGTTCATATCTATCCCCATCATTTCTTTCTATATTTTCTTCTGCCTCAAAGACAACCATAGAATTATCTCCCGGAAAAACCTGGGTAGTGCTTTCTAAACTAAATATTCTAACATTATAAGTCTTGTCATTTATAACCATTTTATACTTATAATTAACTGATACTACTTTATCTAAGCCACCTTCTTCTTTAACGTAAAAGTAATTTTGTGCATATACTCTTTTTCCACTAGAAGATGAAGCAGTAGATTCTATTTTGTTTAATGAATTATCCGCAAGTTTGCTATTAGTACTTAGACTTGCATATATCTCATCAACATTTAAATCACTAATTTGTATACCATTCTTTTCCTCATTCAAAGTCTTTATCATATATTCTTTCATATCTTCTTTAGATATATTTTCAATTTCAGTATTTTCTATTTTTGAAGTATATTCTTTAAAGACTTTATCTAATAATGAGTTAATATACGCTGTACCATCTAATGATTCATCATCTTTATAATTTAGAATAAAGTCAACTGGTGAAGTAATTTTAAAAGTTAAACTACCATTAGCAAATATTTCGGATTCACCTATTCTGCTATCAACAAAATTATTACTTTGAGCTACCCATCTATAATCAGTATATCCTCCTACTTTTAAGAAATATATATCACTATTTCTTGCTTTGTCATCCCATTCTTGTTCATACACACCTGCTGAAGTAAATACATTAATAGGTTCTTTCTCATTCATTATTAAAACAGCTTGATCAATGTTAACATAAACTTTTACCATATTTGTATTTTCATTAACCTTAGTTTTATATATGATATCATCACCATCATATCTAACACTTGCATCCTTATTTTCTTCAGTTTTCTTACCAAAACTACATCCTGTAAATAATACTAACATTATCATAATTAGTACTACAAAAAATTTCTTTTTCATTTTTTTCTCCTCTAAATATTTAACAATATAATTATATCAAAAATTTAATATAAATACCAGTCTTTTAAAATAAAAAGAACTATTATTAGTTCTATATGCTAACTTTATCTGTAACATAATCTTCAATTAATGAAGAAGATGCAAGTAGAGTATTATTAAAATCTTTTAGTTTAGATAAATATTCTTGATAATCTTTATTATTATTTAAAATATTTTCTTTTTCTTTAATCAACTTATCTACTTCTAAATATCTATCATCATTCTTATATTCTAAGTTAACTGCTTCTTTTTGAAGTTTTTTTATTTCCTCAATTAAGTCTATTACTTCTTTATTACTTTCTAAAGTGTTAACTATTAATTTATATTCTTTATATTCATTAGAATTATTTATGGAATTAAATAACTCCTCGATACTACTTTCAATCACTTCTTAATTACCCCTTCCATAGACCAAGTTTTAATATCTGTAATAACAACATCTACTATTTCACCAAGGTATTTGGGATCACAGTCTACATTTACAAGTTTCATTGTATCTGTATACCCCATCATCTTACCACCTTTATCTGATGGTCCTTCAATTAAAACTTTGACTACTTTATTCAAATATTTATTATTTGCTTCTTTTGCATATTTATTTACAAGTTCATTTAATCTTTGTAATCTTTTTTCTTTTTCTTCTAGAGAAATACTATCTTTTATTTTAGCAGCGGGTGTTCCTTCTCTTGGAGAATATATAAAAGTATAGGCTAAATCATACTTAAGTTCATTATATACTTTTAATGTTTCTTCAAAATCTTCTTCTGTTTCATTAGGAAAACCTACTATTATGTCAGTAGTGATACTAACATTATCTATCTTATTTTTTAATTTATAAAATAACTCTTTATATTCATCTATTGTATATCTTCTATTCATCTTCTTTAATATACTATCAGAACCACTTTGAATAGGTAAATGAATATATGGCATAATATTATCATACTTAGCGATAACATCAATCATTTCATCAGTAAAATCCCAAGGATGTGAAGTAACAAATCTAATCCTATCTATTCCAATCTTCGATGTATCACGAAGTAAATCAGCCATTGTATAATTTATATCTAGATCTTTACCATAGGCATTAACATTCTGACCTAGTAAAGTAACTTCTTTATAACCATTATTTTTAAGTTCTTCTACTTCTTTTAAAATATCTTTAGGTAATCTACTTCTTTGTTTACCTCTAGTATAGGGAACTATACAATATGAACAAAACTTATCACATCCATACTGAATATTAACCCATGCTTTTACCTTAGAATCCCTCTTCGTAGGAATATCTTCGATAACATCACCCTCTATAGAATATACACATATTTCTTGCTTATTATCTTCAAGTACTTTAGAAATATATACTGGTAATTCATAAAAGTTATGTGTACCAAGTACTATATCTATCCAAGGATATTTATCTCTTATCATCTTAGCTATAGATTCTTCCTGAGCCATACATCCACATACTACTGTGATTAAATCCTTATTGGTTTCCTTTAAATGTTTAATTCTACCTAGAATACCAATTACTTTATTATGAGCATTTTCTCTGATAGCACAAGTATTAAGTATTACAATATTAGTTTTTTCATAATTTTCTATTCTTGTATATCCCATATCTTCCATAATACCCGCAATGTTCTCACTATCATGAACATTCATTTGACATCCATAAGTAAGAAGTGCATAGCTTTTACCATTACCAATATTTTTAACATTCTCAGGTACTTTATATTCATCATATAAAATATTTACTTTATCTTTAGTTCTCTTTCTTGCCTCATTTAAATCTGGCATATTCATAAATATCAACTTCTTTCTACTTCTTTAATATCTTTCCTCTACTACATAAGTAGTTATATTCACTAATAAAATTATTATTTTCACTAGTTCTAATATTAGCATATTCACACCAATATTTAATTTCTTTTTCCCAATAGTAATACTTATAATCTAAGTCATCACTATTTCTATTAATATATAAATCATATAATACATATATAGCAAGAGCATCCATAGCTCTTCTGGCGGCACTGCTTATTCTGACATAGCCTCCAAGGCCGAGTCCATAATGGCCTCTATTAACAAAAGAATATTTACTTCGCATCATATACTCTTTCATCATTCTACGCAGTTCTTTATTCGCGGTATCAAAATTACCTCTTTTTAAATATTCATTAATAAGTTCATCGCAGTCTTCTGTTTGTACTCTCCATGGCATAATAAGGCCTAAATTATCCCTCTTTTCAATAAGATAAATAGTACTATTAGCAAAAACATTACTTTGTTCTACCATCATATGTGATATAGAGGTATCGGCTTTAGAACTATTTGTATTATCTCTACCTCTAATTATATTTTCTAATTTATGATAAGCACTAATTTTAGGGTTATCCGTAGCTTGCTTATCAAATATCCTAGATAATAACATTAATGTACTATTTAAATCACCACCATGATTAATAATATCATCAGTTTCTTCATAAGATAGTTTATGTTTACTTTGAATGATACTTGGTATTATCTCTAAGGTATCAAGTATTAGTGAATAATCAGTATCTATATTTACTTTAACAGTAAGAGCATTAGTATATTTATTGGGTAATAATGATAATATATGATCTGATAAATAGCTATCAAATATAGGAATACTATCATCTAATAAATACAAAGTATTACATCTTTTTAAGGCTTCTTTCATCGTACTAGATGTATAAGGTATTATTGATGCAGGATTAGCTAAATGAACAAATAAAGTATATGTACCATCTTTATTATCTCTAATAGATAATCCATCATCTAAACATAAATCTCCTTCATTATCAATAGTAATAATGTTTTCTTTAGTTAAATCTATTTTACCATTAGGTAAATAAATATATTCTTCCATCTTTGGTATTATAAAAGATACATTATAATCTTTTGCTACATCTTCTTTAGTCTGATAAAATTCATTTTCTATTTTTTCTACTAAATCAAGAACAAACTTTTTATCTGAAGTCTTTAATATTTTTAAATAATTAGAATCATCTTTAATTAACTTATCATACATCCTACCTTTTAAAAATAAATTAATAACTCTATTAAAATATTTTATTTCAATTTCATTTTCTTCATCTATATCAATATATCTTTCAATAACACTAGTAAATATAGATGGTATAGTACTATTATTTATTAATAGCTCTTTCATATTGTTTTCAATATATCTAGTAAGAAGTTCTATATCTCTCTTTTCAAATATTAAATATAATATAAAATTATATTTATCTCCTTTAGCTCTTCTCATATTATTCATAATACATTTATTTTGAAGATTAACCAAGATAGATATATACTTTTCTACCTTAAGTAACTTTTCATAATCCAAACTCATTGAAACATTACTTAAAAATACTTCTATTTTTTTATAAACTAATTCTAAATCTTTTTTATTTTTATTCTTTCTAACATAGTGATATAAAAGATCATTCAAATTATTAAGACATTCTTCGTTGCAGATATTGTCTACATTTCTAAATAGATATAAATAAGCATTAAGTATACCAGATAATACATCTTCAGAGTTATCTACTAGTTCATCATATAAATAATCATAATCAAAATCATTATTTAGTATTTGCTTTTTTATTTGTTTAGCTATATTTTTTTTACTACTCATGTTAAACCCACCTATATTATTATATGTTTATTAGTTTTTCTTGTAATCGGTTAAAATACTTAAGAAAGCTTCACTAGGTATTTCTACTTTGCCAATTGTTTTCATCTTCTTTTTACCCTCTTTTTGTTTATCAAGAAGTTTTCTCTTTCTTGTTATGTCTCCCCCATAACATTTAGCTAAAACATCTTTTCTCATAGCCTTAATATCACTTCTGGCTATTACTTTACTACCAATTACAGCTTGTACTGGTACTTCAAATAATTGTCTTGGAATAATATTTTTTAGATTATCTACCATTTTTCTTCCTCTGGTATAGGCAAAATCTTTATGTACTATAAGTGATAAAGCATCTACTACTTCACCATTTAATAAGACATCCATCTTAACTAAATCACTGGCTTTATAGCCAATAACTTCGTAATCAAATGATGCAAACCCTTTAGTAGAGGATTTTAATCTATCAAAAAAATCATATACTATTTCTGACAATGGTAATTCATAATGAATATTTACTCTTGTTTTATCAATATAATCAGTACTCTTATAAATACCTCTTTTGTCTTGACATAATTCCATTATAGGGCCTATATATTCTGTAGGTACTAAAATATTAGTAAATATATATGGCTCTTTTATTTCTTTTATTTTTACTTTATCAGGCATCATGCTGGGGTTATCTATATAGATAGTACTTCCGTCAGTAAGATTAATTTCATAATTAACTGATGGTGTTGTAGCAATAATATCAATATTAAATTCTCTTTCTATTCTCTCGGATATTATTTCTAAGTGTAATAGTCCTAAAAAGCCCATTCTAAAACCAAATCCTAATGTACTTGAGGACTCTGGTTCAAAAGTAAGTGAAGCATCATTTAATTTTAGTTTTTCTATAGCTTCTTTTAAATTAGGATATTTATTAGACTCTATTGGATAAATACCGCAGTAGACCATTGGTTTCATAGGTTTATATCCTGGAAGTATATCTTCCGCAGGATTATTATCATCAGTAATGGTATCACCTACTTTAACTGACTCTAGTGATTTAATAGATCCTGTGATAAAGCCAACTTCTCCTGCACTTAAACTATCTACTTCTTTTTCAAACGGCGTGTGATAGCCAAGTGATACAACATCATAAGAAATACCTGAGGACATCATTCTAATCTTAGTTTTTTTGGTTAAAGTACCTGACATAACTCTAACTAGTATTACTACGCCACGATAAGAATCAAAATAACTATCAAAAATTAAACATTTTAATTTATCATCTTTTTTATCTTCAGGAGCAGGAATTCTTTCTATAATTGCCGAAACTAGTTCTGGTATTCCAGCACCAGTTTTTGCTGATACCTTAATAATCTCTTCACTTTTAAATCCAAAAGTATCATAAAGTTCTCTTTCTACTTTAGGAATATCCGCACTAGGAAGATCTATCTTATTAATAACTGGTATTATCTCTAGATTATTTTCTAAAGCCAAGTATACATTAGCGAGTGTCTGAGCTTCAATACCTTGAGTAGCATCTACGACTAGCACGGCTCCTTCACAAGCAGCGAGTGATCTAGATACTTCATAACTAAAATCTACGTGTCCTGGAGTATCAATTAAGTTAAGAATATAGCCATTATAATTTAATCTAACAGCATTAAGTTTAATTGTTATACCTCTTTCTCTTTCAATATCCATACTATCAAGTAATTGGTCTTTCATTTGCCTTTTATCAATTGCTCCAGTATATTCAAGTATACGATCTGCGAGTGTACTCTTACCATGATCAATATGAGCAATTATACTAAAATTTCTTATTTTTGTATTATCCATCCTATCACTGCCTTCTTTTCTATTATAGCAAAAATTAAATGTAAAAAAAAGAAGAAATCGAAAGTTTCTTCATTTATTTAAACATACTAGGATTAAATAGATATACTAATAAAGTAATAACTAAAAGAATTGCTCCTGCAATTAAGTAAAAAGAACCTGACATACCATCATTATCATAGTTTAATCCTTCTTTATACATCTTGTTATAATCATCAAGACTTCTTGTATATGACTTATCAAACTTCTTACATATCTCATCACTAGCTCTGATATATTTTTTCATTTTCTTGCAGTAGTAAACACTACCACCATTCTTACCATCACTTTTTTTCTTTGCATCTAAATTCTTACAACCAGCACAAACCATTATGCAATATCTCCTATCTCAATATTACTATTTGATATATCTTCATATATTTTATTAAATGCTTTATTATTGGATATTTTATTAATAATATCTTCATATTCCTTCTCAGTAATATCTTCAAGTAAAACACTATTAGATACATCTTTCTTTTCTATTTTAGTAGTTTTATTTATAGTATTATTAATTTTTATCTCAAGATTATTACTATCTTTAACATTAACATTATAAGTAGTACTATCACTATTATTATTTATTTTTATAGTACCATTATAAGTATTATTATCTTCACTATCTACTATTTCAAAACTATATCCTTTATCATTACTCTTAACTGCAATCTTATCTTCACCGCTAGTTATTTCTAACTTTACAAACTTAGTAATTTTAGTATATAAACTAATTTTAATATCACTATATTCATTACTATTTACTTCTTTTATTTCTTTATCAAGTAATTCTTTTACTTCCATAGTTTTCTTACCAATTAACTTACCAAAACTATCTATAAAATTATTATTATTCTTTAAATTATTAATTATATTTTCATTAATAATTTTAATATTATTATTATTTAGTAATAATTCTACTTTATTAACACTCTTTCCATCCAATTTAACCCAATTCTTAGTAAAATATTCTTCTTTTAAAGATTCACTAACTGCAGTACTAATGCTATTAATAATTACTTTATAATCATCATTAGTCATACTTTTCTTTTCACTATTATCTTCTTTTTTGTTTTCGATTTTTATATACTTACTATATAAATCACTTGAAGATAAATATATATTATTATCTTCTATATAAGTATTAATATTTATTAATTTATCTCCATAATAGTTAGTACTAATATCTATATTAGTGATGTTTTCTTTAGTATCAATACCATAATTCATACTAAAGTCTAAATTATTTAATATTTTAAATATCTTTTTCTCTTTATCAGTAGTATCTCCATTTACATTTAAAGAAAGACTACCACTAGTAGAATTATTTTTACCTATATTTTCTTCTAACTCATTAAAATAATCATTCATAAATATTTTAATATTATTTCTTGAAGCTAAATAATATTTACCTCCAAAGAATGCTAAACCTAATAATGCAATAATTACAAATATAACTACTACTACTGGGGCTATACTACCTCTATTAGCACTTTTTAGTTCCTTCTCTGTAAAAAAATTATCATCCATACTTACCACTCCTTCATATACATATCAAGTATATCATAAAATAACATTAAAAAAAAGAAGAAATATTACTTTTCTTCAGTTTTGTATCATTGTTTTTTTATTAAGATGTTTTATCTATTACTTTATTTTATTACAATCTGCCATTGACCTGTCTTATTAGAGCCTATTCTGACTATGTAGTTACGTTCTGTTAATTCCTTCATATTATATCTTATCGTTCTTTCTCCAACGCCTAATATTCTAGCTAATTCAAGTTGAGTTAAAGTAGAATCATCCAATAATAAATCAATAATTCCTTCTTGTATCTTTGATAATCCTTTAAAATCAATATGATATTTATTCCCACTATCATACTCAAATTGATTTTGATTATATTTTATACTAACTCTTATAAAATGTGGGAAAAAGTGATAAACATCTTTATTATATTTTTTTAAAATTTTTCTAACACCTGTTCCTAAATGTTCAACAAGCTTTAAATCTCTGAATACACGCATCAATTCCGGATTTTTAGGAGCCGAATATCCCTCCAAAAACTCATCTTCGGTAAATTCACTTTGTATACCACCGAATGAAGAAACTTCTAATCTATCACTAAAAAGCTCGAATTTAGGAGGATATTCAGTAGTCCAATCATTGTGTACCAAAGCGTTTATAATAACTTCCCTTACTGCATTATAATCATACATTGGTTGTTCTTTTCTCTCTGGATATGTTATTTTAGTAAATATTTTATTTTCTACTCTAAACTTTTCCAGCACACGATTTGTCGCCTTTATTAATGAGCAATAACCGAATTCATAATTTTCCATTAATTCATCAACGTCAGTACCAACATACTTAGCCACTTTGATAGATATAGTGTTTTCATCAGCTAAAAGATATGCTAAATAATTATATTTATTATCAAAGGTAAAAAAATTCAATTGTTTTTCAAAATTACTTCCAACATCAAAGCCTTTTTCTTTATAGTATATTTTTAAGTCTGTAAAAGTTAAGTTTTGATTAGGTGAAACAATATTTTTTATCGAGTTTTTTGTTCTTTCTTTAAACATTTCACTTATTAAATAATCACTCATTTTTTCATTAGAACTTCCCACTCTGATAAAGCAGCTATCAGAAGTCATTCCCATTCCCTTTATATGGTAAGGCTTTTCTAAACCTCTTGCTATGATTATTTTTAAATATTTTTTATTATCTTTTTCTAAAATTTCCAAATCAAATAATCCTAAAGCAGATGGTTCTATATTAGAAATAATTCTATCCTTAACTTTTCTTTGCAGCAAATCTAAATTGCCATTTAAACCTATGATTTTTCCCTTATCATTGATTCCAAGGTAAATTATGCCACCATCTTTACTATTTAAAAACGCAATTATAGTTTCTTCCAAATTGTCCACCATCTTTACTTTAAACTCAATTCTTGAACTTTCAATTAAATCTAACACCATGTACCTCCTTAACATAATTTATATTATTTATTATATGCCGGTTATTTTGCCGGTTATTTTGCCGGTTAATTATTTGTACTAACTCGCAAAGCACAGCTATAATAAATATTTTTTAATTGTGCAATTTATTGTATCAATTTTATAAAATATGTCAACAGAATACCACAATTTCCCAAAATTGTATAAAAAAAGAAGAAATATTACTTTTCTTCAGTTTTCTTAGTACTTTTAGTAGTTGTTTTTTTAGCAGCTGGTTTCTTTTCACTAGCAGCCTTTTTAGCAGTAGTCTTAGTTTCTTTAACTTCTTCTTTAACTACTACTTTCTTTGGAGTATAAGTTTTACCATTTAATGCATCTTTAGCAATTACTACTAAATCAGCAAATGCTTTAGGATTATCTATAGCTAATTCACTAAGCATTTTTCTATTAACAGTAACTCCTGCTTTATTTAATCCATCAATAAATCTAGAGTAAGAGATTTCATTTTCTCTACATCCAGCATTGATTCTTGTGATCCATAATTTTCTAAAGTTTCTCTTGTTTTGCTTTCTATCTCTAAATGCATAAACTCCAGAATGCATAACTTGCTCATGAGCAGTTTTATATAATCTATGTTTACTACCAAAGTAACCTTTTGCTTCTTTTAAAACTTTTTTTCTTCTAGCACGTGCAACAGTGCCACCTTTAACTCTTGTCATTACTATCCTCCTATATTATATCTTTAATTCTCTTGTAGTCTGCTTTAGAAAGAGCTGTACCTTTCTTCTTACTACTTGCTCTAGCAGCACTATTCTTACCAGTATTATGAAGTGTTCCTTGTCTTGATTTACTAATAGAACCACTTTGTCTAATATTTAATACTTTTTTTGTTCCCTTATGTGTCTTCATTTTATTCTTCTTAACTTTAGTCATAATATCCTCCTTCTATTTTTTAGGTGCAAGCATCATATACATAGTTCTACCTTCTATTTTAGGTTTAGTTTCTATGTCTGATACATCACTAACTTTTTCATAAAATCTATCTAGAACTTCTTTAGCAAGTTCTGGATGAGCAATTTGTCTTCCTTTAAATCTAATACTTGCTTTTACTTTATTACCTTTTTCAAAAGCTTTTCTAGCGTTATTTACTCTAGTATTAAAATCATGAATATCAATATTAACTGATAATCTAAACTCTTTAGTTTCGATCATAGTTTCTCTTTGTTTTTTCTGAGCTTCTTTAGTTTTCTTTTTCTTCTCATACTTAAACTTATTATAGTCCATAATTTTACATACTGGCATATTACCAGAATCACTCATAAGTACTAAATCAAAGCCGGCATAACCTGCTAATGTTAATGCATCTTGTTTAGACTTAACTCCTAATTGTTCTCCATTAGGTCCAATTACCATCATTTCCTTACATCTAATTTGTTCGTTGATAGGATTATCCTTTAAAGTAGCTATAGCTAACACCTCCAAAAAAATGAATACTAAAGAAGTATTCATTTATCTATAAAAAGCTAATTAAAAATATAATGTATATTCTAGGTTGGCTTTTTACCTATTACTATGTGTAATCAGGTGAGATAAATATAATCTTCTTTCCGTTTCTAGTTAATTATATTATATACTTATCTAAAAGTCAACCAATTTTTATATTTTTTCTTTATTTTATGCACTATAAGCCTTATTCTAAGTCTTATTAGTGTTAGATTAAGCCTTAAAAGTCTTAATCTAATGTATCTACATACCTATTATATATAAGCATAGTATATATACTAAGATATTATTTATTAATTAAATATGGATTATCACTTGTTCCAGTACCTCCTACTATAGCTATTAATACTAAGAGTGATATACCAGTTATTAAAAATATTTTCTTTTTTTATCCATTACTTATCGCCACTCTTTATATCCATGCTTATATGTCCTTTATATACACTAGATAGTATTTCATTTTGATTTTGTTCAGTAACTAAATTACCATCTAACCATATATATACTGTTATTGTTTTTACTGTAGTGGTTATTGGTATATCTTTATATATTTCTATACTTTCAGCACTGGATACTATTCCACTACCAACTGGAGTAGTACCATCTAACACTTGATACTTTAATACTTTACCACTTAGTATTGTACTTGAAGTTACACTAGTATCGGTATTTAAATATAATGTACCAGTACCATTAGTTATAGTACAAGTATCTTTTAAATTAACTTTTATTACTGAAGATAAACCTTTAGTATAATTATTAGCTAACACAAATTTAGCAGGATTACTATCACTACCTATATCTTGTCCTTTAACATAATTAACATCAAAACATTCACTGGTACCTGATATATTTACTACGCCGCTAAAAGTATATACTGCATAAGTTACCGCTACTGATAGAATTATGATTACTGAAACTATAATAATACTATATATTACTTTCTTCTTCATACTAATCACTCACCTGTTCTACACTAGCGGTTATATTACCATAATAACTTGAAAAAGCATCTTCATTTTGTACTAAATCATTACTTATCCATACATATACCGTATAACTATCGGCATCACTTATGCTACTTACTTTCTTTAGTGTACCTACATTTATACTTGTAGTACCTGAACTAGTAATATTACCTTCAGTTAATTTAGTACCATTTTTTAATACTACATAATTAAGAAGTCCTGTTCTATATAAATTACTACTTGTAGTATCTAGAGTATTTAATTTGATTATACCAGTACCACTTACATTAGTACAGGTACTGCTAAAACCTATTTTAACAGTAGACGATAATCCTCCGGTATAATCATTCGAAGGCATTAATGTAGCAGTATTTTGATCACTACCTATATCTGTTCCTTTAGCATATAAAACATTAAAACATTCACTATTACCAGTAGTATTAATCTTTCCACTAGTCCAAGTAATATAAGCAAAAGTAATACCTACTACTGCAATAATAACTATAACTACAATTAATATACTTGTAGTAATTTTACTCTTCATAATCATCACCATATCCTACATATAAATATTATCATATTTTTATATATAATTCAAGAAAAAAAAGAAGATTTATTTTTCTTCTTTAATATAGTTAGGATCAACATTATCATCTATTTCTTTCATAGTATCATCAGTTACATCTTCTGGTATTTCATCCCATGGTTCTTCATCTTCTTCAATAGCTATTTTAACTTTAGTATCACCAACTATCTCAACGCCTAATTCTTTTTCAATATCAATAACTATAGTATTATCTTTCTCTTTAGCGGATATACAACTAGGTTGTTTTAAACTTCTTACTATAATATCTTTACTTGAAGAATCAGTAGTTTCTTTTTGGGCTACTGTTACCATTTCTTTATATGGTATATTTTTAGTTATAACAGATGTCTTAGTATCATTATCATAAGAATACCATAAATTTACATCAAAAGAACCATCTATTTCTATTCTATCATCTACTTCTTTACCAGAAAATCTATGATTTATTACCCAACATCCAAGCACAGTATTAGGTTTACTATCAGTATTTATAGTATAGGTATTTCTATAATACTTTTTACCTTTACCTACTACTGCTTTTGTTACTATTTCTTTATATGCAGACAAAAGATATCACCCCTCACAATAATTTATGTTACATATAAGAAAAAAGTACCACTTTTTATAGTAATACTTTATAATTTACTAAATACATTACCTAATTTATCATTTATGACAAGAGTACATCTATCATCATAACTAGTTTTATCTTTGTTAATAAGAACTAAATTACTACCATGAAAATAATCTATTGGATAGGCTGCTGGAAAAACTGTTAATGAAGTACCACCAATTATCATAGTATCAGCTTCTTTAATTAATTTAATAGCTTCATTCCATACATCTTCCGGAAGTGATTCATTATATAATACTACATTAGGTTTTATAATACTACCACAAGTACATCTAGGTATATCTTTAGAATCAAATACATAATTAGCATCATAATATTTATGACATTTAATACAATAATTATCCATAATACTACCATGTAATTCTAATACTTTCTTACTACCTGCCTTACTATGTAATCCATCAATATTTTGTGTAATTACACCAAGTAATTTACCCTCTTTTTCTAACTCACTTAAATAATAATGAGTAACATTAGGTTTATAATTTAAACTATTCATCTTATCTTTATAAAATTTATAAAATTCTTCAGTATCATCATAAAAGAAACTATGACTAAGTATTAATTCGGGTGGATAATCGTACTTCATATTATATAAGCCATCTTTACTTCTAAAGTCAGGTATTCCACTTTCAGTAGATACTCCTGCTCCTCCAAAAAATACTATTTTCTTACTATTATTTATTATGTCTTTTAATTTATTAATTTTATTTTCCATCTTACTTCACCAATAATATTATACTATGATAAATACTTACTTACAATAATTTGTTATGACTTAAAGTATAACAAATATTACTTAATTAAATCATCATTTCTAATTATAAATATATTTTTATCTTTATAAAAGGCAAAGAATACATCTTCAATATTTATATTTTTTTTATCTAAAAAGTTATATACCCATTTTTTATCTTTCTTTAAATGTTTGATTGTATCTTCTTGTATATTACCATCTAATATTATAGGAAGTGGTAATGGGCTCTTACCATTTTCATAAGGAAATATAGATAAGGTACCACTACTTTCTAATATAGCATATTCTACTTCTTCAATACTTCTATAACCTTTATCTCTCAATTGTACCAATAAATCATCTAAATTATATCTTTGTTTTAACATCTCATTATAATTAATTTTACCATTCTTAATAATAACTGAAGGATTACCATCTAAAAATATTCTAAACTTAGGTTTTTTTAAACCAATATATGATAATATACACTGAAGTAATACTAATATTACTATTGGTACTAAAGAATATAAAATAGATTCCTTATAATTTTCTATACTAATTATAGTAAGTTCTGCAATTAGTAAAGATACAATTAAATCAATAATACTAAGTTGTCCTAGTTCTCTTTTACCCATTATTCTATATATTAGAAATATAAAGAAATAAAAAAATACTGTTCTAATCATAACTATATACATATTATCACCATTACCATTATGTACCAAAGTATATTTTTTTATACAAATACATAATATTTATTGGTGATAATATGCTAATGAATTATTTAAAAAGTTTTATTTGGTCTTTAGGTATCTTTTTATCAAGTATAATAATACTTACTATTTTTAATTATTTTAATATTCTAAATGGAACTATACTTAAAGTATTAGAATTATTTATACCATTAATTTCTATATTTATAGGTAGTTATAAATTAGGAAAAACTTCTAATCAAAAGGGATATATTGAAGGATTAAAGTATAGTGGTATATGGGTAATAATATTTTTAATATTTAATATAATTACTAAAAATATTACTTTAATAGGAATATTATATTTAATACTAATAATATTAATTGGGGTATTTGCAAGTATCCTAGGTATTAACAAAAGAAGAACATAATTAGTGTGCAAAAGCACACTTTTTAATTTTAAAGCATAAAAAAAGACTAAAATAAATTTTAGTCGCTGTCTCCCATAAGGGAGATGTTTTCATTTATCACAAGTTTTGTTATAATATCATTAAGGTATGGTAGTAATATGAAAGAAAATATAATTTGTACTGAAGATGATAAGGACTTTGCTTTATACAAAGACAAAGTAAATGATAGAAAAGTAAAATTTAAAATTAAGGATATATTTAAAGACCATTGGAATAATTTTGTTAATACTTATAAAGACATAACCATAAGAGATGTTGTATTTAAAAATGTTAACAAAATACTAAAATCTAAAACTTTCTCTTTAGGATATACTGAGTACGAATGTCCTAACTGTCATAAATCACTTATTGTTCCAAATGCTTGTAAATCAAGATTTTGCTCTTCATGTGGTAATAAATATAATGAAGAAAGAGCTATTTCAATATATTCTAAATTATTTAAACACCCTCATAGACATGTCGTTTGGACTATCCCTAAATAATTAAGAAGATTCTTTAGAGAGGATCGTTCTAGGCTTAATTATATTTTTGAAGCAGCATCTATCACAATTAAATATTGGTTTAAAATTAAATATAAAAAACAAAATCTTACTCCGGCATATATTTCTGTACTTCATACTTATGAAAGAAATCTAGTTTGGAATCCACATATACATATGATACTATTAGATGGTGGTATTAGTAAAACAGGTATGGTAAAAGTAGATTTCTTTGCTTACTCTTCTTTTAGAAAAAGATTCATGAAAGTATTATTAGATTTACTAGAAAAAGATATTGGAAAAGAGAAATTTAAAGATATTAAAAACAAATTATATTTAGATAAAACTAACGGTTTTTATGTTTATGCGCCAAAATCAAAATTCAAAAATTATGTAGAACTAATTAAATATGTAACTAGATATCTTTCTAGACCAGTTATGGCTGAATCTAGAATAATTGATTATGATGGAACATATGTAACATTTTGGTATCAAAGACATGAAGATGACAAAATAGTTATAGAAAAAGTACATGCTTATGAATTTATATCTAGGTTAATAATTCATATTCCTGAAGAAAATTTCAAATATATTAGATTCTATGGTGCGTATTGCAATACAACAAAGTGTCACAAATCATTTTTAAAACTATTTAATGAAAAAGTTATAGATTTTAAAGAAAAAGCCAATAAATGGAGACTAAAAATAATAACAAATTTTCACATTGATCCACTTTCTTGTCCAATATGTAAAACAAATATGGCATACTTAAAGGGTGAGTATTTTTAAGGAGTGTTTTATATATGAAGAAAAAAAGAGAATTAATAGCTACTTATTGGACCCAAATTTTGACTTTAACTATGAAGATGATGATTCAGATGAAGAAATTTTAACAAAGTGTTTGAAATGTGGCTTTGAAGAACCTGTACCTAGTTTAATATACGAAGAATTTGGAAGAAAGAAATTTCACAAAGAACTAGGAAAAAGAGTTGTTACATTAAATTGTCAAAGATGTGATACTGAAAAATTTATACCAAAGAAATATTTTAAAGATTAATTCTTTAAGATAATTTTCATAGTGGCCTAATGATTTTTAGATCACTATTTTTAATTCCTTACACACTCGTACTTTCCTTATAATTAAAAAAATATAGTAATTATAATCATTACTATATTTTTTTAATTATATGATATTAGCTATTAAACTTAGCAGTGATACCATTAGAAGTAGAACCATCGGCATTAACACCATTGAATGTAATAGTTCCTTCAAATGTTTTACCAGCATCTGGCTCAGTTTGATCTGCTTCAGTTTCATGTAACCAAACAACTACATAGAAGTCTTGTGAACCACTTTTAGTTAAAGCCTGATTAGCAGTAATAACTCCTGTTTCTCCAGCAGATACTATAGTACCTGAAGTATTTACTGTTGTTGCATCAGTAAGTAATTCCCATTTCATGTTAGTAGCACCTTTACCATCAAGTGTCATAACTCCCTTAACATTAACTGCTATATCTGCACTACCGTTTGTAATAGTAATTTTGTAAACTTGACATACAGTATTACCATTAGCATCTACGCATGACTTGCTATCAGTACCAGTTACACCTTTTTGAAGGTCAGCATCTAACATAGGTACCATATTTTTAGCAGTAGCCTCATCACTAACTCTAGTTACAACTAAAGATAGATTAGCACCACTAGCTGTAGTACCAGTTACTTCTTTTTCACTAGTAGCACTAGCACTAAAGTATGCAAAAGTAGCACCAATTATAGCTACTACTAATGTAGCTACACCTACTACAGCGTAAAATACGCCGGGTCCCTTTCTGTTATTTTCTTCCATTATTCTCAATCCTCCTTTACAATAATAATTGTATCAAATATTGTTACAAAATGCAATACCTATTTTTCATATTTTAAAATTTTCTTAATTTTCAATATAACTGCCATATTTTTTATATATTTTTTTCCACTGTTTTAATATTATCACTCATAATTTTATTTACAAGACTATATATTTTTAATAAAAATACTTTCACGACTATAATTTCAAAATAGTTTATTCGTCTATATAGTTAATTTTTTTATTTTAAAAGTACTCCAACTTTCACTTCTTACAAATATTTCTTTAGCTTAGTTTTATAAAGCAATCAATTGTTGTCTTACTGCCTGTTAAGTTCTTGAATTTGTTTCATAC